>Ga0316204_10000972_pt1 | contig 88241 bp, 68 predicted proteins | sample 6monrhotite_MG_2_FD_205661 | JGI IMG/M metagenome (GOLD analysis project Ga0316204, IMG submission 205661) | Microbial mat bacterial communities from mineral coupon in-situ incubated in ocean water Damariscotta River, Maine, United States -... | ecosystem: Environmental > Aquatic > Marine >... | reverse complement strand
AGACTGCCACAACCTTTAAATCGTATTCTTCACTCCAGTCGTCTAAATAGTCATCGCTAATTGAACCTAAACCATCAATGGTGTGTGTGCACCAGGTGGCCCAAAAAACCAGCAGCACTGGCTGATCTCCTTTTGTAAACTCAGATGTTGAAACAGGTGTTCCATACAGGTCTTTTATTTTCATTTCCGGAATGCTCTTTTGACTGTACACAACAATGTGTGTAAGCAGGGCAAGGCAACTAATTATTATTGACTTTTTCATTCTCCAAAATGTTCGTTAATTATTAGAGTTCTTCTTTAACGCTGCCGCAGCGAAGCATTTGATTTCCGAAGTAGGGATTCATGATTTCTTTTTCCGCACTCAACCAAAATGCTCCTTTATTGTCTCTGGCCATTGGGCAAAATTGACGGTAAAGTGTTTGCTCACCGACTTCGGAATTTTTAGCTAAAGCATAAACATTGTTGGAAAGCGAGTTAAAATGATCCCGCTGATGCTGTGCATCCTTAGTTTCCGATATATGCTCGGCATCAAACTTTAGTTTTTCAGCGAAAGCATCCTCGATAGCCAATGAGGCCAACAAACCGGTGGCAGCTGCGCTTGCTGCTTCACCGTCCGTTTCAACTAGGGCATCCTTTATTTTCAGGTATCCTGTGATGATTGTTTGCGCTTGCTCTTTGGAGATGGCTGTTTCTATTGTAATGCTCTGCTTCTCAGAGGTTTCCTGATGTTTGTCACCTTCCTGATGTTCGTGTCCTTCCTGATGCTCGTGCCCTTCGTGGGCCGAATGGTTTGAATTGCTTTGGCCGCAGGCCACGATACTAAGGCTGGTGCCTGCTACTAAGATGAAATTGAATAATCTTTTGCTTTTCATGATGTGTTGATTGAGGTTGAAGTTTAATTTATTGTTTGCGTTACCGATCCACAATTGAGCATGGCCGAACCGAAATAAGGGTTGCTGATTTTTTTATTGGTACCGAGCCAATTGGCTCCTTGGTTTTCATTGGCCATTGGGCAATGTTGCACGTAGACTGTCTGCTCGAATGGTCCAAATGCTTGGGCTAAGGCAATGACATGCTCGGAGAGTTGGATAAAATTGGCCCTGGCAGATTCAATATCATTGGTTTTCAGAAAAATGTTGATAGTTTGCTCTGATGCCGAACTCTGTTCCATCCAAATGTGGTGTCCCTTTTCTTCAAACTGAGCCATATCAACTTCACTAAGGGCCTGGCGGAAATTGCTGCCACCTTCCAAAGCTTTAGCAAAGTCGTCATTGACCAAGGCATTTTTAAGCTGGAAGTAAGATTCAAACAGGGGAGTAAGTGATGGCTTTGTTTCAAGGTTCAGCGAGGTTGGGCCAGTATGCTGTCCATGATTGCCCGAAGGTTTGTCCCCAGGTTTACCATGATTGTGGCCAGTCATAACAGCACCACCTTCTGGGTTCATCATGCTTGGTTTGCCAGCTAATTGAGCAGCAGCATCAATGCTGAAAGTTCCATGAATTGCTATTTCTTCGCCTTCATCGAGTCCTTGAAGCACGACATAACTATCACCTAAAGCCGGACCGAGTGTTACTTCCCGCATAGCAAAATGAAAACCACTTGATTCCTTGTTTTTAACATAGATTACTGAACGTTCACCAGTCCACATGACCGCAGATTTAGGAACCACAATAGCAGGTTCTCCACTCTGTAAGGGAGTGCTAACACGTCCAACCGCAAACATTTCCGGTTTAAGTTGTCGTCCTTTGTTGGAGGTTTCGATCCTTGCCTTGGCCACGCGTGTTTTTGGATGGATGAATGGGTCTATAAAATTGACTTTTCCACTAAATTTCTGTCCGGGAATTGACGGTACCGTATATTCCACCTCGCTGCCTACTTTGAGCCAATGCATGTCGCTTTCATACACATCAAACAGCACCCAAACCCTGGACAGGTCTGCCACTTCAAAAAGAGAAGCTCCCTGTTTTACATAGTCGCCCAGGTTGACCCGTTTAGCGGTAACCACTCCGTCCAAATCAGAAAGTAGAAGGAATTGCTCTGTTAATTTCCCAGTTTCCAGAATGCCTGTAATTTGCTCCTCTGTCAGCTTCCAGTTTTTGAGTTTTTCCCGGGCAGCATGAAACAGTTCGGGTTGGGAGGCTTTGACTTTATCAGCCTCCAATAATTCACTCTGAGCGGTAATCAATTCCGGGGAATAAATAGATGCTATCTTCTGACCTTTTTGGATATACTCTCCGGTGTAGTTGATAAATAGCTGCTCAACTCTTCCTCCGATATGCGCTGTTTGGGAGGAGATGAGCCGTTCGTCAGGTTGTACCTTTCCTGTGAGTCGGAGCACTTTGACAGGTTTTTGCTTTTGGATGATGGCCGTTTGCACGTTGGCTAATTGCATCGCTGTTGGTGACATTTTTATCGCCATCGGATCGTCAGTCTCGCTTTCTTCTGAACTAACCGGGATGAGATCCATGCCACACAGAGGACACTGTCCAGGTTCGGGTTGCCGAATTTGTGGATGCATGGAACAGGTCCATACTTGATTCAAATTGGTCTGTTCCATCTTACCATCGTTTGGCGCATGTTGATGTTGTTCGGGAGCCGAACTACCAAAGATGAACCAGCCGATAATGAAACCCACAAGGAGTGTACTCGCAGCTATGAATATTGTTGTTCTATTAAAAGCCTTCATCTTTATTCTGATTTTGCGGTGAGGTAATCCAATTCTGCCAGGGCTGTGTAAAATTCTTTTCGGGAGGTAGCCCTTGCCGTTTCATATTTCAATAGCTGTTGCTGCAATCGCAGCAGCTCTTCAAAGTCTTTTCCCGAATTGCTGTAAGCTGTATAGAGCAGATCGATGGTTTGTTGCGTTTTGACGATTTGCTTCGCGTAAAGGGCGTCTAGTTGCCGGGCTTTTTCTAGTTGATACCAAGTCATCTCAAAAGCAGATTCCAGACTATTGGTGATGCTTTCTTTTTTGAAAACCAACGCCTTTTGGATCAGTTGAGCTTCCTTGACCTGCGCCTTGTATTTTCCTCTGAAAATGGGTAGACTCATCGAGGCCATTGGCATAAACACATTTTTACCATTGTCGGTAACATCCATGTCTGTTCGTTTGTCCACCAACACATAATCCAATGCGACACCAAACTGGGGGAGCCCATTTTTCTGAGCAACCCGTTCGAGAGCTGATGCTGTTTGTATCCGATGGTCGATAGCCAGGAGCAACGGATTTTGCACCAGTAAACTATCCTTCCTGTATCCTTGTTGAACTGCAACAAGTTCTAGCGAATCTGTCATTTGAATCGGAGTAGCATCGGGTCGATTCAGCAGGTTGTTAAAACCTACAGTAAGTGGTTTGAGTCGATCTTCCAGTAGGTGAATGTCAGTTTCAGTATTCTCCAACATGATGTCGATTCGAATGACATCCACCATGGTTCCCCTGGCATTGGCAAAAGAGGTAAGGGCTAAGTTTTTGTATGTACGGAGAATGGCCAGATTTTCTTGCTGTTTTTGGATGTGCTCCTGCGTTTCATAGAGCGGGTAATAAGCACTTTTTACGTTCCGATAGAGTTGGTTTCTGGCGTTGATAAATTCTTGATACCTGGCTTCTGCCCGAAGGCTGGCCATATCTTCTTTCGCTTGTAGGGTGCCAAACCATGGAAACATTTGACCGAGTGAGATTTTGGCTCTTTGCGGTCCCACTCTTGTTTCTACAGGGCTAATAAAGTAGCCAAAAGATAAGGTTGGGTCGGGCAAGGCATTGACTTGTGCTACCCGTTGAAGAGCCGCCTCAAATTCGGTGTAGGTAGATTTAACCCCCGGATTATTTTCAGCAGCAACTTTCAAATAGTTCGTAAGGGGTTGCGCGTGAACCAAGAAGGGCGAACCTAAGAGTAGGCAACAGATCATTTTTAGGTAGTTCTTCATGATCATCCTTTTTTAAATTTTCTTTCCTCACGCAGAGAATAGAGTACAGGCGTAATGAAATAGGTAATGGCAGCCACTATCATTCCTCCAAATGCGGGAATGGCCATGGGTATCATAATATCTGCCCCCCTGCCCGTTGATGTCAGTACGGGCAGCAAGGCGATGATGGTTGTGGCTGAAGTCATGATGGCGGGCTTGATTCGCTTCAACCCGGCTTCTGCAACTGCTTTTCTAACCGCAGCAATGGATTCGGGACGATTTTTTTTCATGGTCTGATCGAGGTAGGTGCCGATAAGTACACCATCATCTGTTGCAATTCCGAAAAGGGCGATAAACCCAACCCAAACTGCCACACTGAGGTTTATGGTTTGCATCTGAAATAAGTCACGCATATTGGCTCCAAATATGGAAAAGTTGAAGAACCAGTCCTGACCGTATAACCAAAGCATGATAAAAGCACCACTGAAGGCCAAGGCGATTCCTGCGAAAATCATCAGGGAGGTCGAGATGGACTTAAACTGGAAATACAGAATCAAAAAGATGATGACCAGCACCAGCGGAACGATGATCGCTAGTTTCTTTTCGGCCCGAATTTGATTTTCATAACTCCCCGAGAATTTAAAGTTGATACCCGCAGGAACTACCAATTCTCCTTTGTCAATTTTGCTTTGGATGTACCGTTGGGCTTCTTCGACTACATCCACCTCCGCTGTTCCGGTTTTTTTGTCCAGCAGTACATACCCCACCAAAAAGGTATCCTCGCTTTTAATCATTTGCGGACCTCGTACATAAGTTATGGTTACCAATTCACCCAAGGGGATTTGAGCACCTGTTGGTGTGGGAATGTAGATGCTTTTTAAACGACTTGGGTCATCCCGCAGTTCCCGGGGATAGCGCACCCGAACCGGGAACCGTTCCCGACCTTCAACGGTTGAGGTGATTTGCATGCCACCTACCGCAGTTTCAATCGTTTGTTGTACATCTTCTACGGTTAGCCCGTAGCGTGAAATGGCATCTCGATCGATGTTCAGGTGGATATAAGGTTTGCCAACAATTCTATCAGCAAAAACTGCCTCTGTTTTGACGGAAGGAACTTCTTTCAGAATGCTCTCCAGTTGCATTCCAAAGTCTTCAATTGTTTTCAAATCGGGTCCATACACCTTTATTCCCATTGGAGCACGCATGCCCGTTTGCAGCATGACCAATCTGGTTTCAATGGGTTGAAGTTTTGGGGCAGAGGTGACTCCAGGAATTCTGGTGACCCGAATGATTTCTTTCCAGATGTCGTCTGGCGATTGAATTTGGGCACGCCAATTTCTGAAGTACTGACCATCTTTATCAACAATCAAATTGTCCGATTTTATCAGTTTTAGCAGGGCTTCCTCGTTATTCACGGTGTCACCCGAAACAAGAATGAATCTTCCATCTTCATCCACCCTGAAGCGTTCCCGATGGCCCTTATTGTCAACAGCATATTCAGGTTTATAGTTGACAATACTCTCGTACATGGAAATAGGGGCAGGGTCCAGTGCGGACTCTGTGCGTCCCATTTTGCCCACAGCCAGTTCAACTTCAGGAATATTGGCCAGAAGCATATCCAATTGCTGGACCACCTTTTTGTTTTGTTCGATTCCTGCATGGGGCATGGAGGTAGGCATGAGCAAAAAACTCCCCTCGTTCAGGGAAGGCATAAACTCTTTGCCCATCCCAGGGAAGGTATGGGAAAGGCCCACCCATGGAGCAGTCGTTTTGATATCCCAACCTATTTTGCTGAATCCACTGGCTACGAATCCAAAAGTGCTGTTGAACCCAAACCAGGCCATTCCCGCAAACAGCACGAGGATTGCAGGCAGGGCCAGGAAAGTCTTTTTATAGTTAAGGCACCAACGTAAGATGAAGGGGTAGTATCGCTCCAGAAGACTGAACGCGCCAAGGACCGTTGCCAAAATCAGGCCTACAAAAACAAAGTTGGACAGTACAGATTTTCCGGCTCCCAGTGGGGCCCAATAATTGGCCAATATCCAGGTGACGGAAACTACTGAGATGACAATAGCCATATTTTCGGTCCACCAATTTTTCTTTGGGCTGTATTGCTGAATAAACCAAGCGGTACCAAAGGCTACTAATGTTAGTCCGGCCCAGGTAGAGAACCAAATGGCTATGACCATTCCTCCAACCAGCAATAGGGCATTGACTAACTTACCTTTGGCGTTTTTGTTGATTTTGACTCCAAATAACCAATGGGCAAGGGTGGGAAGAATCAACAATGCAACAATCAGCGCAGCAACCAGTGCGAATGATTTGGTAAATGCCAAAGGGCGAAATAGCTTTCCTTCTGCTGCTTCCATCGCGAATACCGGAACAAAGCTGACAATGGTGGTTGCTACCGCAGTTACTATCGCTGAACTTACCTCTGCCGAAGCATTGTAAATCGTATCAATGAGCTTTTGTGAGACCGGAGCATCCTTGAGGTGTCTGAGAATGTTTTCAGACATGACGATGCCCAAATCCACCATGGTGCCTATAGCGATGGCAATGCCCGAAAGGGCAACAATATTCGCATCCACATGAAAATACCGCATTGCGATAAAGACCATCAGGACCGAAATAGGGAGGAGACTGGAAATCAGAATGGAGGCTCGAAGGTTCAAGACCATTACGATAACTACTAAAATGGTTATAAGTAGCTCCAGTGAAAGCGCCTCTTCTAATGTGCCCAGGGTCTCGTTGATGAGTTGCGTTCTGTCGTAGAAGGGAACAATGGTTAATTGACTTTCAACACCATTGGCCAACATTTTCTTGGGCAGCCCAGAAGCTATTTCGTCAATTTTTTCTTTCACACTGTTGATAACAGCCAGTGGGTTAGAGCCATATCGAGCCACGACCACACCACCGACCACTTCGGCTCCGTCTTTGTCCAGCAGGCCTCTGCGTGTTGCCGGACCCAGTGTCACGATTCCTATATCTTTTATTCGAATGGGTACATTGTCATGAACTGCAACGACCGCTTTTTCAATATCCTGTACCGATTTGATGTAACCAAGACCTCGAACCAGGTATTCCGCTTTATTGATTTCGATGGTTTTTGCACCAGCATCCCGGTTAGACTTTTTAACAGCCAGCATCACTTGATGCAATGGGATATCATAAGCTTTTAGCGCATCAGGGTTCACATCCACCTGGTATTCCTTGACAAAGCCACCAATGGAAGCTACTTCTGATACACCATCAATGGCGTTGAGACCATATTTTACATAGAAATCCTGAACGGTTCGAATCTCATGGAGATCCCAGCCACCTGTTGGGTTTCCGTCTTTATCCCTGCCCTCCAATGTGTACCAGTAAACTTGGCCCAGTGCGGTTGCATCGGGCCCTAGAGCGGGTTTGACCCCTTCCGGGAGTAAATTGGAAGGGAGAGAATTGAGTTTTTCCAGTATTCGGGAGCGGGACCAGTAAAAATCAATGTCTTCGTTGAAGATGATATAGACACTGGAAAAGCCAAAAATAGAAGAACTTCTTACCGATTTGACTCCCGGTATTCCCAGTAACGAGGTTGTTAGGGGGTAGGTAATCTGGTCCTCAATATCTTGTGGCGATCGCCCCGTCCATGGGGTAAAGACAATTTGTTGATTTTCCCCAATGTCAGGAATGGCGTCTACTGGCACTGGGTCAGAAGGAAGAAAGCCAATATTCCAGTCGAAAGGAGCCGTGACCAGTCCCCACCCTACAAATAGCAGAATGAATAGAGCCGTGACTAACTTATTTTCAAGAAAGTACCGTATTGTTTTGTTGAGCATATCATAAGATTGTTGGTATTGAACAAATACTGTTCAGAAGCCAAAATAGCGGCATCATCGTGCTGCTGAATGCGACACGAAATCTTTATGGATATACTATTATCAGATAAGGAAAGTCTGGAGCAAGGTTTGAACGTCCTGTTCCAGTGGTGGGGGAGGGAGATAATCGAAATAAGCTATTTTGTGCTCATTCTCTGCGTAGTGAAGGTCTAAAATGGTATAGGCAATGGCAAAAACGAACTTTGCTTCTAATGTTGGATGCTTAAGGGATGAATCGAAATCACCTTCGATGTCAACAGTGACATATTGGTTTTCGCAGCAGCCCTTTTCTGACACAGACAACCCTTGAGGAATAGATTCGCAGGAACTGCCCAAGTCCGGCATTCCACAACTCAAATCTCCATTTCCTAATATTATTTCAGTCAGCACCGCTTGTCCTCCACAATAGTGGGTTCCAAAGGTCAAGCCTATGTTGCCCACAAGTAGTAGACACGTCAATAATATGGAAAGAAGCTTTTTCAACTGAGAAGTGAAAAGTACGGCATTCGAAAGGAATAGAATTATAGAATTTGGAGAAAAGATTACACTATTCAGTGTTACAGAAAAGCGAGCATCACAGCGGCCATTGCCACCATCGACAGGTCTTCAACCACGGTCACCGTGCTCATGGGGAGATTAAATACATCTCCAAGGCAGGCACATTTTATTTATATTGTTTTGTCATGGTACAAATATCCGTCAGGGTAACTGGCTATGCGTTACAGGGTTTTGACAGAAGATTACAAGATTTTGACTAGAACTGGTCAAGTGACCTGTGGCCAGGCTTCTTTAGCTTCTTAAAGAAGGATGGAGTCATCCTGGTTTCCTTTTTGAATTGAGCAGATAAATGTGCCACACTGCTATAGCCCATATGAAAGGCGATCTCGGACAGCGTAGATTCATTGTAAAAAAGAAGTTCTTTCACCTTTTCGGCCTTCTGTTTTAAAATAAACCGTTCGATAGTAATACCCTCCACAGAAGAAAAAAGTCGGCTGAGTGCTGAATACTCTAAGTGTAACTTGTCGGCAAGCAAAGTGGAAAAATTAGTTTTCAGCGTTTCCTCAGAGTGATGCACCTGCTCAATAATAATGGATTTTATTTGACCAATGAGCTTGGCCTTTTGATCTTGCAGCAACTCGAATCCCCTTGTTCGAAGTCTTTCATCCAAAGCCTTTTTTTTGGCTTCATCAATGACGGCAGCGGTTTCCACTTCCCCTAGTTGAATGGCTTTAATCGGAATTTCCAATTCCTGAAATATGCTGTTCACGGTTTCTACGCACCGAGGGCATACCATGTTTTTTATGTACAGATTTTGGGACATTTGAATATGTTCTTTCCTTGAAAAACAAATCTACACCAAAGGGATTTGAGATGAGCTATTCCTCATTACTCGAATTGGAGACAATAAGTGCAACCTGGATGTTAATTGACTCGGCTCAGGCAAATGGGGCTATGATAATGAAAAAAAAGCTGAGAGGATTCAAACTGAGCTAACTGGTTGGTTTTTAGGAGAAATAACGGATAGGAGAGACTTGGGGGGTGGAAAATCCGTAAAATGTGTCTAAATAGTTCGAACTACCCCAACTCATTGAAAATGAAACAAATAAGCCATCCGTCAGCTGACGGATGGCTTATTTGTGTTCGGTCGACTCTAGCGTTGAAAATTCGATTTTTTTGTGGGAGGATGTTGGGCTTGTTCAGCAAATGAGGGGAGAAGATGCATTTGCCTGCCAACAATCGAGCTTAATTTAATCTAGTATCGGTCCTTTTTTTGTTGACGACTTAAATTTAACCAGTACAAACCCGCTGCGTATTTTAAATCATAATACACAACGGGATTCTGTTATTTTCTTGTGCCATAAATTAAGATGGCAGTCTATTGAAATATAAAAGGGCCCTTGTGGCCCTTTTAGCTTGCTGCATGTTAACGCTAGTTACACGGCTGGTCAGCGCATGAGTCGTACGTGATGTATACGTCAATCTCGTCAGGCAGAACATAGGTAGGCGAATTATAGGGGCAGGTTGGGGCCACCATACAGCCAGTATTACAGCCAATGCCCGTGTACGTACTCCAAGTAGCCCCATTCAGGCTTACTCGTATTTCATAACGGGAATTACCTCCCATATTCACGGTTACGTCACTGCATGGATTGATTACACCCCCAGGAGCAGCCACAAGGCCACAGGCTTGGTCTAAAATCTTTACCTGATAGTAATAATTACAATCGGTCCTATTATGTATGTCCAGTTGGGCCTGAGTAGAAAGCGAGGCGATAATGAGAAGTGTTAGGATGGCAAGTGTTCGTTTCATAATAATGTGTTTAGGTTCAACCCAAAGTAGGGTTATCGTGATTAAGGGGCTGTAGTTTAAAAGGTAACTATTTTTGATTCAAATTGTAAATGAGTAGTTTTCTATCTGAATGAAGTAGTTTTCTTCAGAAACATTATAGGGTCCCTCTTGAGCCTGCATGAACTGCTCTTTTCTGGCGCCCCTTTGGATTACTATGCTTCGGTCGGGGTGTGAGGATATTTTGTCAAACGAATTATTTCATTCTATTCCCAAAAGTTGCGTCTCTCGATGGAAAAGGGAGTCAGAAGCAAAGTATACCGGATGCGACATTAACAAACATAACCAGAGAAAAGCTGGAGTTGTTGCAAGAGTTTTCCCGAAACCGATACGCCCAGCGGTTGTTTATTGTCCCAGGGCCACTCGCCCCAACCAGATTTGGCATGCTGATATAACGATCTTCAAGACTTTGGACGGGATACCCCACTACATCTATCTGGTCGTGGATAATTATTCCCGAAAAATTCTCTCCTGGCGAGTTTCAGAAAAGGAGTCAGGAGCGATTCGGATGCAAACACTCAAGGAGGCTTGGGAACAAGCTCCTGAAGCAGACACAGAGTTGAATATAGACCTGATTGTAGATGGCGGTTCCGAAAACGTGAATCACGTGGTTGACGCCTTTGTCAGTAGTGAAGGGATTAATATCCACAAGAAAATTGCCCTGAAGGATATTTTTTTTCCCAACTCGTTGGTAGAAGCCGCCAATAAAATTATCAAGTATCGTTACTTATACATGCGACCTGTAATTGAAGGAAAGGCTTTGTTTTTTGAATTGAAACGGGCCATTCACGACTTCAACGAGTTGCGCCCACATGGTAGCTTGGGCGGGTTAACGCCTGACGAAATGTATTTTGGCGAAAAAGTGAGACTATCAGAATTCTCAATAGCCTTGCAACAGGCTCGGTTAATACAGAAAGATATAAACCAAAAGGAATTGTGTGGTAACAGTTTAAGGTAACAGAACAGGTGGAAGATAAAAGGAAATAAAGAATATGCCGAAGAAGGCCCGGGTAAAATTACCGACCTCTGATGGAGGTGAGATAGTCGATAAAAAAATCGTTGCATCCTGACAACCAAGAGCTTTCATTTTTCTTGCAATTTATCTGATTGATTTTTAGTTAATTGCTTATAAGCAATCGTTTTTTGTCACGTTTTCGTGAAATGGCTCGTGCTTTATCCACTTACTAAAAAGAGAAACTGACCAATGAATCAATGGTAATAAGAAAAAGTCATATCGTTATAGGAATTGTAGTTTGCTACCTTTCAATTGTATTTTATTCTTCCTGTATTAATGGAGGGACAGAAAATCAACAAATCGTTGTTCAGGATACCATCCCTTTAACCAAACACTGGGAATCCCCAATCCCTCATCAGGAAATACCCGAAGGACTTAGCTCCATCAGTGCAGCAAGTTGCGGTTCCTGCCACCAGGAAATTTATGATGAATGGAAGCAATCTACTCATGCAGTTGCCTTTCAGGATTTGCAGTTTCAGGCTGAATGGAAGAAAGACAATATCATTACCTGTCTGAACTGTCATACTCCTTTACAAAATCAACAGGAATTTATCGTAAAGGGTCTTATCAATGGAGATTATAAAACCCCATTGAAACAACGCAATCCCCATTTTGATAAAGCATTGCAACTGGAAAGCATCACCTGTGCCACTTGTCATGTGCGTGATGGCAATGTGATTGGAACTATGGGAACTACCAATGCACCACATAAAACGCTTAAAGATGTTAAGTTACTTTCAGAGAAGTTATGTGTTAGCTGCCATAATGTGGTAGATGAGTTAAACCCTGTTTTGGTTTGCACCTTTGAAACTGGTGATGAATGGGATAATAATTGGGCTAAGAAGGAAGGTAAAACTTGTATTTCCTGCCACATGCCTGAAACAGAACGCCCGATATTTCCAGGCATGGCAAATAGAAAATCTCATTTCCATAGCTTCCCTGGTTCCGGTATTCCCAAGTTTTTTGATATGAAAGCAGAGAGCTTGAAAAGTATGGAGATTCATGAGGGGGAAATAAAAAAGACTTATTCAGTTGGAGAAATTATTGGTTATTCGCTTAAAGTGAAAAATCGTTTTGCCGGTCATTCTATACCCACAGGAGATCCAGAACGATACTTCTTAGTCACATTCCATTTACTGGATAGTCAAGGCAACACTATTCAGATAGAAGAACACAGAATTGGTGAAAAATGGCAGTGGTATCCGGTTGCTAAAAAGCTATCGGACAATAATTTCAAGCCATTAGAGGAGAGGACTTATACTTTTAATCACAGCATCAAAAGGCAGGGAGCATTTACATTCAAAGTTGAAATCACGAAGCATCGAATGACGGAAGAAAATGCCAAAAATCACGATATTCTTGGCAAATATCCCCTGTCTGTTGAAGTCTTTAAAAAACAATACAACTTAACCATTGAATAAATGAATACGGAAAATAATTTATTTGATAAAACAGCGATTGAATATGACGAATGGTTTGATGAGCATGAGAACGGTTATCGCAGCGAATTGTTGGCAGTAAAACAGTTTATTCCGACCGAAAAAGATGGTCTGGAAGTAGGGGTTGGAACCGGACGTTTCGCTACTGAACTTGGTATTCAAAAAGGAATTGAGCCCGCCTCTAATATGGCTGAAATAGCAAAATCAAAAGGAATTGATGTTGTAGAAGGTGTAGCTGAAAACCTCCCTTATGCGGATAACCAATTTGATTTTGTATTAATGGTTGCAGTGGACTGCTTTGTTGATGATATAGAAAAGACATATAATGAAGCGTATCGGGTACTAAAACCAGGCGGGGAAATTATTATTGGCTTATTGGATAAAAACGGAGCCGTTGCCCAAAAATACGAATCCAAAAAAGCTCCTGATAACATTTATTGGTACTCGCATTTTCATACTACCGAAGAAACTGTCGTCATGCTTGAAAAAGTAGGGTTTGTTGATTTTGAGTTTTGCCAGACATTGGCTGTTCCTGATCCACTAGCGGTTGAGCAGCCAATTCCAGGTTACGGTGAAGGAAGTTTTGTAGTGATAAAAGCCCAACGCAATTAATGGGCTTACATGGACAACCGACCATTTCTAAGGTCTTGTCAGATTTACGCACTGGAATGTCAGGATAAGGCAGAGCTTCAAAAGGCAATTAGGTTGTATGAAGAAATTTTGCAACTCAACCCGAACGACAATCAAGGTGCGCGGTACCTTTTGCTGGAATGTGCATTTTCTGTTTAGAATTACGACCTCGCCAGTAAGCTACTGGCCCGTTATGAAGAAGAATCGTCTGTTGAAATAGCCTATGGCCGGGTCGCCATGGAAATTATAAATGGTGACTTTACCAAGGCAGAAAGTCACTTAAAAGAAGCGAAGCAAATTAACCCGCATGTAGTTGTTGAGCTTATAAGGGATCTGCATTTGCCACCACCACCCCATATGATTTCGGGAGAACTACCGAGGCTATATTGAATGATCATGAAACCTTTGGAAACGAATTCATTCGTGTTAACTTCCTAATCACCACTAATAAGGTCTTTGATGATTTACCTAATGAGGAGTCCACTACCAAGGAATTAGCAACTGAAGACTTGACTGCATATTTTGTCTGGCCAATTGCTTCAAACAACAACCGATTCGAAATAGGCCATCGTCAGAGGTTGATGCGCATTGTGGAATTTGGTTTGGCTTATCAAAGCCAGTCTACTTTTGTAATGCACCATTTTGAATCGGTTCTGAACGATCCTTCCGTGTCGCTTAACATAGCCTCCATTGAATTTTGGCCAACTTTTAACTATGCACGTTGGCATTTGTCTCAAGACAAAAGTGAGCTAGCTAGGTATTGGTATTATAACTCACTTTTCAGTCGATTTGAGTCCGATGTTTTATTGCATCATCGGCTACATGAGCATGCTGTTAATTCGAGAACTATCTATAAAAAAGCAAAAAAAGCTTTTCTTATCACCGACCTTGAAATCGTTAAAAAGTTTCAAATTGACCGAATTATAGTGCGTGATTGGATGTTGGAACACGATATTCCAATACTCATCAAGGGGACGAAAATCATTGACAAAGTGACTTTTCACGCACCATTGCTTTGGTGGGCACTTAATCAATATTTGGAAGCTCGGGAATTACAAAAGAGCTATCAGTATGAGGCCAATGTTTGGAACGTTCAAGCGCTAATGAAATACCTGGAAACGCTTTGTTCGCGGCACAATTTAAATTCACCACTTGAACAAGACTTACGCATAAATTCCTCGAAGAATATCCTATTCAAGAAGGAGACCTAATACAGCTTTCTGAACGCAAACCAGTAATGGTAGAGGCTGTTGTGTTTAAGGGTGTCAGAGATGTTGAAATTGCCTATGTCAACCTTAAAAAGGATTTGTCAAAAAGTAATAGAAAAGGAACTTGCTCTCCGAAATCTGTGATTAAAGTGCTGAAACGAGATGTTTTCCACTCACTGACTCAAAGCAGCCCGTTGAAAAATATTGATCTGGCAGCGATATGGGTAAAAAATAAGGGAGTCTCATTCGATGTCCTGCCTGACGTTATGCATATTGAGTTTCAGTAAGAGAGAGCTAGTCCCAAGGAACAGCAGAGATCTCCCGGTTATTTTCCCTCACTTCCCAATACAGAATGTGTAGTTTTTAGGGGTGGTGGGTGATTGGTTGTATCTGAGGTGTAGTTTTAGGGACGGGAGTGAGCTAATTCTAAGTGCTCTGTTTTGCCCAATTGAAGTATGATAAATTTATGGATTTATTTTGATTTTGGTTAGTTGTTGAAGTTGCTTAGTCTCCCTCTTCTCAATAGATGGTATTATACTAATTGCATTACACTATTTGAATCACACTAGTTGTACTATATTAAATACATAATAGATATATTTGTACTAATAATAGTACATTTTATGAAAGATAGAAAGCAAGTACTGTTTCCAAAGTACCAGAAAATCCTTGATCAGCTTGGTGAGAACATCAAGTTGGCGCGGAAAAGGCGGAAACTAACAGCCACACAAGTGGCTGAACGGGCCAATATTGCCCGAAATACACTCTATCTCATTGAGAAAGGAACTCCTAGTGTATCCATTGGTGCTTTGTTTAATGTGTTGAGAGTACTTGGCTTACAAGAGGATTTTCTAAAATTGGCAGCAGACGATGAACTGGGTAGGAAACTCCAGGATCTGAATTTATTGGGAGATGGCTAGACATGGGAACCAGCAAGACTGACATATTTGTTTATGCCCATTGGTTGGGAATGCCAGACCCTAAATTGATGGGGGTACTTTCTGCCCATCAAGGGAAAGGCCGAAAATCCTTCAGCTTTGAATACGACAAGGAATACATTCAATCGAAGGAACGTTTCTTGCTCGATCCAGATATAAGCTGGTATTCAGGTGCCCAATTTCCTCAGGGCAAAGAGAACTTTGGCGTTTTCCTCGATTCAATGCCTGATACCTGGGGGCGCACCCTTATGAAGAGACGTGCTGCCCAAAGAGAAAAGGGAAGTTCGGCTCCATTTTTATCGGATGTTGATTATTTGCTGGGGGTTTATGACCAAAGCAGGATGGGGGCACTTCGTTTTAAGTTAGAAGTGGAAGGTCCATTTTTGGATAATAACCCGGACTTTCCAACTCCGCCCTGGTCTTCTATTCGTGACTTGCAATACGGAGCCAGTCAATTGGAATCGGATGTTGATAATGACGCGATCAAAAAATGGTTGGCAATCCTAATGGCCCCTGGTTCTTCATTGGGCGGGGCTCGGCCCAAAGCCAATATTTTGGACCTAAACGATCATCCTTGGATTGCCAAGTTTCCCTCTAAAAATGATACAACGGACAAAGCACTATGGGAATACCTGGCATACACATTGGCTATCAAGGCGGGGATCAATATGGCCGAATCCAAGGTCGAAAAAATAATGGGGAATTATCACACCTTCTTTACCAAACGGTTCGATCGTCAAAACGGAGAAAGAGTCCATTTTGCCTCAGCAATGACCATGACCGGAAACAACGAAGATACAGTTCGGGACGAACTACCGAGCTATCTGGACCTGGCCGAGTTTGTCCAGTACCACGGTTCCAATATTGAAGAAGACCTTCACCAGCTATGGCGCAGAATAGTGTTCAACATCGCCATCTCCAATACAGACGATCACCTTCGCAATCACGGATTCATTCTTAAAAAAAACGGATGGATACAATCTCCAGCCTATGACATCAATCCATCTGTCGAAAAAAATGGCCTGTCAATGAACATTGATATGACCAGCAATGCGTTGGACTTTGACCTTGCCAGGAGTGTCGGGATTTACTTCCAGTTAAACGATGCTCAAATGGAAAAAATATTGGATGAGGTTAAAAAGGCCGTCAGTTCATGGGCGGCTGTAGCCAAAAAAATGAGGATCCCCAGATCAGAGCAACAGATGATGGCCGCTGCTTTTCGGTTTTGATGCTTTTGGACGAAGTATTTCTTGATCTATGTTTTAGATGGGACAGTCCCTACTTATGAGACAGCCCCCCATATCATAAAACAAAAGTCGAATACTTATTGCTCTGTGTAGTTAATATTGGTCATCTCTCCAGCTGTTACAGAAACAGTATCTAGAGTCGGCACATGAACAGCATCAAAAGAGAATGTTCCGCTCATGCGTTTGTCTGCAGTCTTGATTTCCGTGATGATAAAACTACCATTGTAAGCAACATACTCATGGGTTGTGCTATCATTAATTTTAAGTCTGTAAAGACCTCCGCCAATTGGTGGCGTTAAAGGATTGAACGAATACGTTCCCGTTGCAATAGCTGAAGAAGAGACAACAATGGATTGATCTCCACTGGCCAATCCTGTTGCAGCAATTGCTCCGTTAGAAAAAACGGCTGCTGGTCCTGAACTTGACCAATCATTACCATCAATTTTTGCTGACATTGTTCCTGTTACCGAAGCAACTGCATCCTCTACATCGTCTTTACTGCAAGCGGTGATTCCAATTAATGCAACAAGGCTGAGTAAAGTGGTAGAAAACAAAATACGTTTCATAATAGTCGGTTTAAAGATTCAGATGTCAAAAATACACAATTTGAGGGACGGAGGATGAGCTGTTTTTGTTTGCTCTATTTTGGCGAGATGCTCTTCAACTAGAGTGGAATAGATTTATGGATTTATTTTGGGGTTATTCCCCCGGCATAGTCACTATGGACTGACAAATGAGTGTTCACTTGTTGGGGCGGCCCAGCGGAATTATGTCACGGTTAGGAATGGCGAAAAGAGTTGATTCTTCCTGAGTTTGTTTATGAAGGAGCATCACCTTGACGAAGTATAAGCGATCGTTCTGCATTGAGAACTTAAAGTTGACAAAGCTTATTTCGAAGTTGATCATCTCACCTGTAGCCTGTGCCAAACCTGCTAACTCATTGTAGACAAAGGGGTCGTCCTCCCATTGTAGCATTTGTTGAATAGCTGATTTTCCGGCATTTGGATTATCCAAAACCTTCCAGCTTCTTGGTTCAAAAGAAAATTCATGGTCTCCATACGGGAATCTTGTGTTATAAGAGTTTTCCGTGAAACCAATTTTAATTGGGCCTTCATTATCTGAACCTGTTGCACGAACAACCAATTCATATCGGACACCTGCCAATAGAGGCTCTTCCGGCTTCAGTAAACACTGAACTATGTTAGACTTGCTGTCATGGCTGGCAATCACATTCAACTCGATCTCGCCCTTTGAGGAAGACAAGGAAACTCTATATTGTGAACCCAACCCGCGAACAAGCTCTTGATTCTCTCCAAGCCCTTGCATCAGGATGAACGAGTTGGGATAAAGGGTGTCTCCAAATGGCCAAAACCGAAACTCCGGCTTTCGGACATCCGCCAAGTTTTTGGTAATATCCACCTCCTTTCAATAAAGAATCTCCCACGCTCTGGGCCCCACAACTCACAGCCAGCACGATGGTCAGCCAGAAACAAATCGTTTTTCGTATCATACTGTGAACTCAAGGTATGAAAATTTACCGCTACTTGATAACTCCAAACACTGCGCGGTTAAAGTCTGGATAACCTACGCAAGGACAACCGTAATGACCATTGTCCCAGCTATTGCTGACAGGTTTGCTAAAGTTTCTTTCATTTGATATATACACAAGCATAGGTTTGTCAGGTCTTTTCTTATCTACACCACGGTTCGCGTGCAAAATTGCGTTTGGTTTTATATAGAACCCGAAATCAAAATTTGTGGCCCAATACCGCCTTTCTCTATCCCACCCGGTAATATCTACTGACCCGTCAGGGTTAAGAGCATAATCATCAGCGGAAGAAGTGTTGTAATAATTTAGCTTGTACTCATAAGATGCAAGCCAAGATTCTTCACTCGATGATAATGCTTCATTGTCTGCTGGATCTGCGTTGTTGTTTAAACTGACCTTCCGCCAGACTTCTGCCTTTTGCTCATTCGTGTAACTGAGGAGAATCCCAATTTGTTCATTATATGCTGCCTGTACATCCGGGTTGTTTTTAAATGCTTCGTTGTCGAACAAATGGATCGCATAGACAAGTTGACCCGGCTCATCCGGAACGTCCTCCAATGACTTGTAAATAGCATTCTTCATTAAAGCGGGTAGAGTAGAATCAGTCATGCACATTGTTATACCCACACAACCTAATTCATAGGTGGGACGATTGCGCTCCTTGGCATAACCAGAAAGCTTCATGTAATCGAAGAAAATAGTTTGATCCAATTCTACATGCGTGGCGCGATCAGTGATAGCATCTATGTCGGCTATCAAGCTATCCATAGCCGTTGTTAACTGGGTTCCAAGTTCTGCTTTTTTTTCAGGGTAACCTCCAATTGCAGCGACCAAAAAGATACCTATCCCATTTATTGAGGTCTGATCTTTTGCCCATTGTGAGGGACTAGTGTACATCCCAACAATGGTAGGTTTAGCCCCCTTATTTTGATCCATATAAGCGTGTCCCGCAAGATCATTCTCAGTAACGGCAAAACCAACATTAGTTTCTGCGCACACGCCACTTGCTGAGTAGAAAACTTTACTTTGTTTTCAATGGTTATTTTGGTGGGCCCAACGGAAGTCCTTGGTGTGTTGAGTTAGTATTGTTTTCCGGGTTATATTTAATCCCTTCTGGCGTTAAATCATAAAATTCTGGAAGATACCCTCCTTTCTCAAAATAACTTTTGTATTCCTCATAGGAACCTGAAATGAACGTGTACGGATAATTATCTGAAATTGAGTATTTATCATCGGTGACAAATATCAATTGACCATTTCTACGGTATTCGATTCGTATCACTCCATCTGCGGATTCAACTTCCGTTTTATCCAGCCCAAGCCCTCGGTAATTGCCATAAAAATCTCTGCGCCCAACCTTTTTCATTCTGCTGGTTTCCGCATGAATTATGAAGGGTTCGTACAAAAACTGATAATAGGTTTCACTAGTCTTGAACCCATTTTCGCTGTATCCATACCTTACCAGGGAATCTCCGAACAAACGACTTTCCAACAGTCGCCTGTTTCCAAGGGATTGTGAAAAAGTATACGAAGCTGAAAAAAGACCAGACTGAAAGACAACTGCCCTGAGTGGTGTGCCATTATAGATTTCCAACCACTCACCAACTTCTTTATTATTGTCATACCTGCCAACATATCGCTCATGCCGAATGTAGTATTTCCATATCCAGGTCGCTGGGGGCTGCTCCTTCCCGTCTTGTCCCGTCTGTTTCGTTTCGTGGTTTTGGTTCCGGGTCGTGGGGTTCCGCTGCTTTGGCTCTGGGGCTAGGTGGCTCAGTGTTGGTGGTGTTGCCTGCCTCGGTTTATCCTGTGGGGGCTGCTTTTCCGGCTCCCCCTGCTGTGGCTTGTCGGTTCAGTTTTGTGGGGGTAGCTCCCTGTGGCGGCTAGTTGTGGCTGGCTGCTTCTCAGCTTTGCCTGCCTTTTTAGGGGGCTGATGTTTCCTTCTTTTTTTAGTATCTCGATCTTAATTTATTCGTGTGATTTTTTTTAAAATTAAAAACTGATTTACAGAGGTTTAATGTAAATCTCCTACCATAGTTGTTGATTTTTTCGCATTTGCGAGACTGTTTTTTTTCCATTTTTTGCGTTTTGCCAATTGGCCAAACGTGTGATCTGCTACGGATAGCAAGATTTTTTAGTTGTGATAATCCGTTGATTTTTGATCTCATCGGTATCACTAAGAGCGTTTAAGATGGATGTGTTTTTCTTCTGTTGATTTTCTTTTTTGACTGCCCCGATTTTTGGGGGGGCGGGGCAGTCAATCTAAGGTTCGCTTTTCTGGTTTTCATCCCGATTTTCACCGGAATGCACCGGGATGTGGTTTTCCTCTTTCCAGACCAAAGGAATATTTAGGAATACAATATTTTTTCGTTACAAAAGTGGTCGTTTACATCCAACCCCGATACCCTCTAAACTCCATCAAAGGGGCAGAAGCAGGGAGCAGATGAAAAAAGGTATAGAAAAGAGCGGAAAGGTAGGCCAGTAAGGCAACACAGCCCAACAAAGGCCATTGTTGATAACTTTTAGGCTAATCGACTTCGGAGCAGAAAAAAGGTACTGTTATGTTTGGAAATAACAACAGCACCTTACTATATACGCATCGGGAATAGTTTTAATCTTTATTGGTTATTCTCCCCCATCCAATCTCTTTCTACAAAATACTTTTTTGTGTCTAATATTTCGTCTCGAACAATCTGATTGGGGTGACTAATATTTTTTTGAATTATTTCAGATGCGGATGGTCCATGCCGGAAAATTAAGATTGCACTAATGCTATAAAGTAGATCTTTCACGACCCAATCGGTCTCAATTTTATTCAATATTCGCTCTACTATCCTTAAGGAATGATCTCCGGGGTTTTGGCTAATTATATCAACCAATAAAGGAATAAAGCCCCACAAATCTTGATCGATTAACGAATGAGCAAGATTACATAAAGTATCATCCATATTCTTTGGCATAATTTCATCGAGCACAATGAGTAAAAAGAAAATCAGATCAGTCGAATCCGCTTCATGGATTATCTCTAAATCTTCAATTTGTATTTCATTTGTTGCCACCTTGGGTGAATTAAGCCGGGCTATAAGGTGATTTATCGTTTTTGCTAGATAATCTTCACGAATCACATCGTGTTTGTCAATAATGGCAAGGTATTCGTCCACGACTTGTTGCATAGAAGTCCGGTAAATGGAGTCTTGCAAATTACCTAGCTTATAGGAATTGTAATGAATAACAAATTGCTCAAATGTATCTGAGAATGGCATTATTTTTATTTAGGTTTTTCTGAAGGTGATACTAATCTAATTATTTAATTTGATCATTCGAACAGTTTCGTTCCAGGGATTCTCCTTTTGATTACTTGAGGAGGGCCCACTATATAAGGGTTAAAATGAAAAGCTGCGCTAATTCCGGGGAAACCATAAGCTGTTCCCCTGTTTCCTTCTGTCTTCTTATACCATAATCCTGTATTTCTGGCAGCTTGATATGTGGCAGCTTGGCTCGTTCCATCGGTCACAACCAAGTAAGGTGTGGTATTCAATTTAATAGAACCTTGGGAGATAGGAATTTTATATTGGACAATTACGTCATATGAACCGTTGCTGATTGGATTAGGTTTATTAATGAAAGATTTATTGCTAGTTAGATAAGTCAAATCTGTGGTTACATGAGGCCCTTCACCACTTGTGTTGAGATCCGCAAGGTATCCTCCAGTAGCGGTATATTCCTCTTCACTCATTGCCCGATAGAATAACTCAAAACGTTGAGTGCGGGTTTCCTCTGGAGGTGGCCAGGGGTAGAGCTCAGGATCGAATTCCGGGCGATAATCGTATCGCGGCTCCGGCCCAATTTCCTTAGGAAGAAGCACCAAAATAACTGTCAAAACCGCAGCTAAAGGTACTCTAAACAATTGCGGGATGTCTTCTAGTCCAGGACTTCCTGGACTATCTGGATCTGAGTCTGGAATTTCCACGGGGAATTCAAAGGGAATTTCAGCTGGTGAAATGGGCGGTCCTAGAGGTACTCCTTGCAAAGCTCGCTGAGAGCCAAAACTTTTAGAGGTATTATTTGGATTGTTATTGGCACTCGAGCCAAGGCCTGTAATCACCGTTGGATCAGAAACAACTAAATTCGCACCAATAGGGATTTGTGTGTCTTCGTAACCATTCCATGTCCTTAAGCTATCGACCGAAACTCCGTAATCTAATGCTAGTTGAGAATATGTATCACCACTCTGAACGGTGTGCGTTACAGGAGTTTCACCTCCCCCAGGCCCCTCACCATTCACATCCGTCAAGTTTATTGGACTATTTACCGCATAAGCATAACTATTCTGAAATGCATACTCATCCTTTTGTGGGTCCACACTAACAAACCGACATAACCAACCCGCATAATAACGCGCACCGTAATAGTATAGCCCAGTTTCCTCATCTCGTTCCTTATGCACGTATCGATAGCGCTTTAAAGAAATGGTGACATCATTCGTGTGCAATTGGTAGGAGGTACTGCCAAAAGGGTGGTATTCTTCGTAAGAGAGAATCTCCGCATTTTCATCCAATTCCAGCGAAGCTGTATCGAGGTGGTTGGTGTATTGATACCGCGTAATTGTTGCTGGTGTAGATACTTCGGTGCCCCCATCGGTTGTTTTTGCCTCCAACATGGCCACTTTTCGGCTGTCGTCCATGATGTGATGCGTGGCGCGCTCTATATCGAGTTCTTCGGCCACATCGTAACTGCGGTACAGTTCATAAGCCCCCAGGTAAATGCGTTCGTATTTAATTTTATCGGTAGTTCCGCTGGTGTTGAGCACGACCTTGCGTACAGGTTGTCCACCAGAATACACGTAGTGGGTGGTTTCATCTGTCTTGTCAGTGCTTTTTAGCTGGTCGGCAAAATCCCAGTTGAGACTGCTGAGATGGGGCATGGTGAGCATGTTGCCGTGCGCATCATACGTATATTCCGGAGAACCCGGAGGGGTACCACTGTGGGTACTTTGCAGGTAATTGTTGGGTTTGTTGGTGTTGTAGGCGTATTGGCGGTTCCAGTTGGTGGTGCCGCCTGGGGCGCAAGTATCTTTGTGCGTCACCTGCTCCATGTTGCCAATGGCATCGTAAAATAAACTGTTCGCAGTAATTGGATAAGGTACTGGTTGTTGGAGCATTGGTGTTGACAAAGTCAGGCGTGAAACCTCCTTGCGCAGGCATAGTGATGCCTGTTTTTTCCCGTCCTGTGCCTTTTGTTAAGCGGTACAAGGCATCGTACTCGTAAGTACCTTTGGCTTCAATCAGATTGTTGTTGAAATAATGCTCATCCTGCGCATTGTCCGCAACTTCTGTGATGTTACCTACAGGGTCATAAGTGTAGTTGAGGTCTTGCAGTTCGTCCGGGTCCGTGCCGGAGTCGGGGCCATCGGGGCGGGTGGTGAAAAGCCGGGTGAGGCGAAAGGTATTTTTATCGTAGGTATAAGTTGTTTGAGTGTTGTTGCCATAATAAATATCCGTGCGTTGGCCTTTGGCATCGTAGTCGATGTCGGTGACGTATTGTGTAAAGGCGGTTTCATGGGCGAGCTGCACGTCCATGGTTTCGAGCAGGGCGGCTTCGTTGTAGCCCGGTTTGTGTTGCGTGCCATCGGGTTGGGTGATGAGGGTGGGTCGGTTGAAGGCATCGTAGGCTCGGTTTCTATGAGGGTGCCAGCGAGGGCTGTGCTGTCGAAAGTGCCTTGGTGGTTGATGCCCACTACGCTGGTCCAGTCGATGTTGGTTTTGTAATTAGTGGCCAGCACTTTGGTGGTGCGAATGGGGTTGCCTTTAAAATCCACTTGCTCCAATTTGGCAATGCCCGTTAGTGGCTTGCCGCACGAGTTGTCCGCGTAGGTTGTAGTAGGTGGAAGAGCCGCTGGTGCCGGGCACATCGCCATACAGCGAAACGCCCACAGCAATTTCAGAACCGCCTGAAGGAGTGAGGTAAGCCACTAACGTGCGTTGCAATTTGTCGTAGGTATTCCGAAAAGCGTGGCCGCGTTCGTCCCAGGCACGAAGTATTTGCAATTTAACTTTATCAAGCTAGTAAATTGCAAGCAAGTGAGAGTTTATCAACTTGAACACCGCTAAATTTTTTACCATAAAAAGCGGTTTGTAACCGCAAAAAGTAAAGGCTGCGAGATCGCAGTCTTTACTTGACTTTGCGCCTACTTCTGTCAATTCCGCATCTTCAATAGTGATTCCGAAAATTGTAACATTAAACCCTTTGGCCCCATCCCAATTGTACTTATCAGTAAAAACATTTAGCACACTTCCAGATATTAAGAATTTCTCTTCTTTTTTTTCTACCGATATATTCGCTGTCGAAGTTACTGTGAAATTACCAATTGCATAAGAAGCTTCTGTTGATTGTGCTGGTTGATCGATGGATGGGTTATCGTCCCAGAAAAAAATTGCGTCTCTCCCTTCCGTCCGAATTGTGGTGTTGTAGTAATCACTATAACTTCCGGTCTCCCCATCCTTAAGCTGCGAGGCAAGATCCCCTATATTCTTGTAAGTAGCTGTTTCAGATTCATAATTGAAGAATCGATTAATGTTGTACTCTAAATCTACCTGAGTGTGTTTATATTTAGTGAAGAATGAGTCATCGATTGTTAACTTTTCACCCGAACCTTCGATATAGTGCTGTAGGTTTTTTCCAGCTTGTGGCCAGCCTGCATCAATTGCCACCTGAGCAAATTGCTTGAACCCTTCTTCTTTTGCATTTAGATAAGCGGTTCTTGCTGCTTCAGTACCTTTTTCTTTTTGTACTGTAGACCCTATTAGGTTTGCCTCTGCAGATTTTTGGTAATAGGATAATTGCCCAGCAACTTTTGGAGGAATTGACCAAGGCCGGAGAAAAGCTCAACAGCTCCTCAACTATAACCATTCAAAATCGTGTAAAGAACCGTTATTGGATGGTCGAAGAACGGTGGACTAAAATGCCATCGTACAAATTAGAGCTTGAAGGTTATTCCAACGCTAGAGACGCTCTTTTGGCCATCAAGTAAAGACAGTGATTAAATCAATCAACCTTACCGCAAGTACCGCGCAGCCTCCTCAAATTTTTCCAGCAAGTGATTCACCAAGTCTTGTTTGCGGATGAAGAACTGTTGCCACACATCTTGGGAGTTGGCCTTTAAACTGGCCGTTACCCGAGTGGTACCGTTTTTTAGGTGCACACCATGGGTGTCGAGCTCGTGCGATGGAATGAGCAGCAACCGGTCTTCCAGCTCTAGCGTGGCAGGGTTGAAGGCAGCTCCTACCACATAATAACTGTAGTGTGGCTTTTGTTTTTTGATGGTCAACACCAATTGGTTGTTCTCCACAGCGTTGAACCGTGATTTAACCTGTATAAAGATGGTCTTGAACGTTCCACTTTTGGTGACCAGTAAATCAATGCCCTCTTTGTCTACCACTGGTTTGTATACATTGAGTAAGCCCTGCCCGTAAAGCACTAGTAACTCCTTGATGCGGTCTTCGATGATGTCACCCTTTTCGATGCTGGTAAGGCCCGAGAGATCGATGAGTGCTTCGGCCTCATCCAAGGCCGATTGCTGCTTGGAGGCGGGCAGGCTAATGGTAATTTCTTCCTCTGAAGCGGCAATGTCCAGTACCGTGCCCACTTCAATCTTGTTCTTTTTATACCACTCCGTTAAACCAAAGATGCGGCTATAGTCGCTGTTGTAACTCAGTTGCCGGGATTCTTCCTTTCCTGGGAAATGGACCGTTACCTTCTCGTTTTCAGAAGGCATTAATTCTTGGGCCACTGCCGGGATGTACATAAAGCCCAGTCGTTTTTCGACTTCAATGATTTGTCGTTTGTAGTGGATGGGTTGCATATTGTTTGTTTTATGAATGTAAGGTGATAGTTGCTACGGCTAATGGGCAAAGCCCCTTCCCATTTCTGCCAACTCGTGAAAGTGGGTGAACACAACGTCTGTTTTTTCGGAGAACACCTGCCGATCGTAGCTGTCGGGCAAAGTATTATCCAGTATTTTCTTTATTTCATGGCGCACCATTTCTCGCGTGGCTTTTTCTCGGTGCCACTCTTGAATGAGTATTTTATTCCTGGCATCAAAGAGTACTTTCAGCAAGCTAGCCGCAGCTAGTTTTACTTCTTTTTCTTCTTGCTTGGTGAGCTTTTCTTTTTTCAATAAATCAAACAACTCCAGCTCCGATTCGGTCATGCCGTTTTTAGCTGCTCGCTGCTCTTCCTGTGAAAGGTCCTGAGTCAGTTTTATCAACTCCTCATAGGTGGTTTCAATGGACGAGCTGCCCAAGTTGTATTCCTGAATAATGCCTTCAAAACGCGCCAGAAAAGAACCCCTGGTTTTGTTTTGTGCGAGCATCTGCTTTAGTTTTATTTCCATCAACTCTCTGAGGTCTGCAAACTGAAGGTGTTGGTGTTTCTTCTCGGGAAATTCTGCCCGTAGCCGAGCAAAATCCAATTTGCTCAAATCAATCTGTTGCGAAGCATTGATGGTGTATTGCTCTTTGTCTTCTTCCAAATCTCCTTTTCCCAATACGCTGGAATCGAGCAATTGATCCAATTTTCCTTTGGCCCTTTCAATGGCTTCATCTTGGTCTACATGACGGTCTACTACTTTTTTGAGGTATTCAAACAGGTCGCGCCCCTTTTTAATGTCAGGATGACTGTATACTTCTGGTTTGGCAGAATCATATAGACCCACAATGGTGTGAACGAATAGCCCCAGTTGCTTTTTGTATTCGTCCTTTTTTAAGATGAGGTTGGCGTATTCTTGAAAGAGCTCTACTTCTTTGAAGCTGCGCTCACCCAGCGCCAGGATAGCATCCATGTCTGCGCCTAATTCCAGGCACCAGGCCTTGGCTTCAGCGATGCCTTCTCGCAGTAAAGCGAGGAGTTCGTCCAACTCTTTGACCGGAAATTCTTCATCAGTATCGGTACCCGCTTTTTTTCCTTTAGTACCTTCTGCGTAGGATGCCAGGGCTTTCTTGAGGTTTCGAAAAACACCGAAGTAGTCGACTACCAGACCACTCTTTTTGCCTTCAATCACTCGATTGGCCCGGGCGATGGCTTGCATCAGCGAGTGGTTCTGCATGGGTTTGTCCAGATACAAGGTGGAAACAGAAGGAGCATCAAATCCTGTGAGCCACATGGCCGTTACAAACACAATTCGGTAGGTGTTGTTTGGGTCTTTGAAATAGTCTTCAATGTTGCGACCATCTTCATCAGGGTAGTCCATTAGTTTACGGTGAGGGGTAATGTTCAGACCCTCCTTTTCAAACTTCTCTTTCTCCTCTTTTTCCGAGCCTTCAGCGCTCACCACTGCCGACATTTTGGTTTCTTCCATAAAGGCAATGGCCCGTTTGCACCGTTCTTTGATGGTGGCATCTCGTTCGCGGGCCATTTGTTTGCGCAAGGCTTTTATCTCTTCTTTTTGTGCCTGCTGCACCAATTCATACATGCGCACAGCTGTGAACTTATCGATGCTCACCACCATGGCCTTCATGGGCTTGCGCTGTTTCTTCTCATTCTCCACATCGAGGTGGTAGGGGTAGTGCTGCACGATGTGTTTGGCAATTTCTTGCAACCGATCTTCTCTGCGCACTACTTGCAGCAGGGTAGAGTATTCTCTATCCAGCTTTTGTTTTTGTTCTTCAGAGAGGTTTTCGTCTTCCAATATTTGGGCAGCTTCGCCCACCAAATCAGGGTTGACTTGCTCCACCTGGGGCACACTCTTTTTGTAGTAGAGCGGCACGGTGGCACCATCTTCAATGCTCTGGGCAAAGTTGTATTCAGAAACGTAAGGGCCAAACCAGTCTTTGGTTTGCGCATTGCGCAAGAGGGGAGTGCCAGTAAAAGCCATGTATTGGGCATGGGGCAATCCAATGCGCATGTTCTCGGCAAACCCCTTGTACTGTGTGCGGTGTGCTTCATCCACCAGCACAATCCAGTCGTTGCGGTCGGTCAACTCGGGATAGGTTTTGCCCTTTTCGATGCCAAATTTATGAATGAGGGAAAACAGGTAAGTTCTGTTGGATTTCAGGTATTCTTGCAGCATGTCCCTCGAATCAGGGCGGTAGTAATTTTCCTTTTGCTTCTTGGTCTCAGCAATGGTTTCGGTTTCCTTGAAGTTGCGGTAGATTTGGTCGTCCAAATCTTTGCGGTCGGTCACAACCAAAAACGACCAATTGCCCGCCACCTTGCGCCTGATCTTCCGTGAGAAGAAAATCATGGCATAAGACTTGCCCGAGCCTTGGGTGTGCCAAAATACGCCCAATTTGCCCTTTTTTCCTTCTCGGTTGCGCACCGAGTTGATGGCGTTGTTAACCCCCAGAAACTGGTGGTTTTTGGCAATTATTTTTGCCTTGTCTTTGTGGTAGAGCACAAAGTTTTCGAAGTAGTCTATCAGGTGTTGTTTGCTGCACAGGCCCTGACCAAAAAGTTCGAGGCTGAGTTTGTTCTGTTTGATGTCGCTTTCTGCTTCTACCTGACCCAGGCTCAGTTGGTCGTGGTTCACCGAAGCATCTTGTTGCCTTACCCAGCTGAAGAAATGTTCCCAAGGCGCGTCAAAAGCGCCCAGCCGGGTTTGAATGCCGTTGGAGATGCACACAAAACAATTGTACCAAAACAACTGAGGAATATCGCGCTTGTACCTGCGTAGGTTGGTGTCGTAGCCCGGTTTTATTTTTTCCGTGGCATTTTTGAGTTCTATCATCACCAACGGTAGCCCGTTGACGTAGAGCAGCAAATCGGGCCTGCGGGTAATGTTCTCCGATTGCAAATACTCAATGCTCAGTTGCGAAACCACCACAAAATCGTTGTTTTCAGGATGGTCGAGGTCGATCACCTGCACATAGTCGTTTTCATCCCTGCCCGCTTCGTTTTGGTAGGTTACCGGCACACCGCCCTTGATGAGAGCATACACCTCTTTGTTGGCCATCACAGGGAGCAGGGAGGCCCTGCTTTTGCACAACTCCTGCACGGCATGGGCAATGCAGGCAGGGGGCAGCTGCGGGTTGAGCGCGGACAATTTAGCACTCAGCCGGTCGCGCAACACCACCTCCTTTAGGTTGTTGCGGCCCACCAACTTTTTTTTCCAGGCGTTGATGTGGGCATTGTACTCCAATTGCTCCAAAAACAATTGGATGTCGGCTTCTTCGATATGTGATTCGTTGAGGTAACCCATCTTACAGTGTCTGTTGGTTTAGGGCATGCGGTAATGATAGGCACACAAATAAGTTTCGATTTGGTCGGCAGTGAGGGCTTCAAAAATGGGGTCGATTTCCTCAAAGTGATGTTTGCCTAAAGCGGGGCCGTTGGCAACCAGGGCATCCACCCGCCCTTCTCCCCACAAGGCCACGGCTCCTTTGCGAGCACCGGCATGGCCAATGTACACCTGCTCTGGAGCAAGACCCAGAGCAGCACCAATGCACAGGGCACAATCGTACCAAAACATTCCTTTGAGGTGACCAATGTGTTGTGTGGTTGTTGTTACGAGCTGGTTGAGCGCCTCAAAGTTGCTGGCCTCGCTGAGTTGTTCGGATTTTTGCAACAAAGCTTCCCGGGCTGCAAGCAGGTACTTGGGCCAATCGCTTTTTTTCTCGCCCTTATGCAGGCTGTAAAAGAATGCATAGTGATCGTTGAAGTATTGCAAACCATTTGTGCCAATAAAACGCCCAAAAACGGCATCGTCTATGGCTTGCCGCAGTTCCAGTTGCGCAAAATAGCCCAACATCACCGCCTTGGTTTCAGCATAGGTGGGCAGCCATTCGGCCACATTCTCGGCATGGGTATTTTTTGATTTCATGTTGCATATTTTTAAATTCTATAGGATTCATTCTGTTTTTGGGATGAACCAAAAAAGATTGCTCCACCCGGAGACATCATCCTTCCGCTCCTTCCGTCATTAGCTCCTCCATGGAGTCACTCCCCACCATTGTGGACACATCTAACTTGCCGCTGATAAGGCGGGGCAAAAGCAGATCGCGGGTTTCTTGCAGGAGTTGGTTTTTCTTCGAGAGTAAGATTATCTCGCTTCGCATAGGTGATATAATTTTACCAAATTTATTTTGCAATAGAACATCGGGAATAATTACTTTAATCTTTCCAACATCTTCTCTTCCTAATTCTGTTTGTCCTGTTGAGCCAAAAGCCAAGTTCTCAAAAATTGGTTGCTTGGAGAGAAGGCTGGTACCCAGAAAGTCTAGATTAACATTAGAGCTTGGTCTAATAATGGTGACGTGAGAATCCACGCTCCAATTTTCAAGGCTTTCATATACCTGTGCGACTCGCCCTAAAGTACCTTCGCCTGTTGAATTAACAAGGATGTCGCCAAATCGAACAAGTTTTTCAGAGGATATCTTTTTTGATTGCCGCTTTCCAAGATTAAGGTTGATTTTATTAGCTCTAATGCAGCGTTGGTTTAAAACAATTGTATCTCCTTTTTCATCGTATGTAGGTGATATACCTCGTTTAATTAAACCGGTCACCTTCGCCAAAGAATTTTCTTCCCACCCATCAGGCAAAGCCCCAACCGTGCCATGCGGCACCTCATTGCCCGCCTTGTCAAAAAACTGGCACTGCTGATACCCAGGAAACCGAAACCGCACGAACCACTCCTTGTAAATTTCCTCGGCCATTTCCTCCAACAGTTGGATGCGTTGGTTGTTGTTGTCTATCAGGTCGTCATAGGCCGAGAGGATGAAGGCGATTTTTTTTTGGGTGGGGAGTGGTGCTAAAGGTATTTTGAAATTTTGCAATATTCCCAAATTAATATGGGGTACACCGGAGGAAAGAGCTGCATTTTCAATTCTTTGGATACATTCTTCGGTCCGGAAGTAGTAATAAATATAGAGTGGAAATGCCTTAGATTCGTCCACTGTCAGCTTCATTTGACTTTGAGAGATAATGAATTTTTCGTGTAGGTTAAACGGAATAATACCGACTTGTCCCAGTGTTCCTCTCTGAGTAAAAACAATATCTCCAGGATGTGCTGTATTTGAAATCAACCTGTTAGCTTTTTCTTCACTTACATAAACAAAGCCATTAGCGCTAAACTTCTTGTCAAATGGTAAATTCCCTCCGCGGATAACGGGAACTCCAGAATCTACATAATGTTTGCCTGATAAATTTGAACCAAATGGTCCGCCAACCAAAGCGTACTTTAAATTTGACTTTAGGTCATTGATTTTTACCATCTCCCAAATCATGACAGAAGTGCGTTAGCCATAGTAGCGATTTTTTTTTCTAACGATTGGGCTGAATGACCTAATTTGGTTAATGAACAAATGTTCTGTTTCAAACGTTGCTTAAACTCTTCCTCGGAAATTTTATCAGCCTCTATTTCCACCCCAACATACCGTCCTGCATTCATCGAATAATCTTGCTCCTCGGCATATTCGCTGCGATCGGCTACTTTGCACAGGCCCACCACATCCCGGTATTTTCCTTGGGGGAAACGCTTTTGCAACCAATGGATGTTGGTGTACCAATAATGTGCCTTATCGACTGCTTTGGAGTAATTTTCAAGAACTTCCTCCAGTGCCTTGTCGGCTTTTGCCAAGGCTTGTGCCGTCCATTGTTTGTCGTTTTTTAGCTTGGCGTGTTTGTCAGCCAGTTTCCACAATTCGGTTAGTTCGGCCACATCTTTTTTGAGGGCTTCGCGATCCAGGTTGTATTGATTGACCGTACTTTCTACATGTGCGGCCGCTTGGTGCTGTGCCTCGTTTTTTAAGGGAGTTTTGGTCAAGGGAACAATCAATTGAACTGGTGCCGTGTTGTGTTGCTTGGGCTTGCTCTTCTTGAAATTTTTCAAAGTCCCGTTAAAATTGGCCGCTTTCAGGGCTTTCTCTTTGGCAGGCGTGCGTTTTTCGTTTTTCGTTGCCTTCATGTAGGCTTGCAAGCGGGCGTGCAACGATGCCAAGTTTTGTGTGAGTTGATCCTTTTGTGTGGTCACCAGGATGGTTGCCGAAGCTGCTTGCTGCAGATAGGTATGTACTAATTGCAGGTAGCGGTTTATTTCTCCCCGGTAAAGGCGCACGATGGTGGCCAGGTTTTGCTGGTGCTCTTCGGTCCATTCGCGGTGGGCGCGGTCTATTTGTCGGTACACATTGCGGGCATCCAAAAAGAGAATTTGGTCTTTGCGCTTGGTCTTCACTTTTTGTTTGTCAAAAAACCACAAAGTGGCCGGCAGGGTCACGGTTAAAAACATGTTGGAAGGCATGCTCACCATGCAATCGACAATGCCGCTGTCCACTATCTTTTTTCTGATGGCGTATTCCGCATTGCGGGCATCCGAAGCGGAGTTGGGCATCACAAAGCCAGCTCGGCCCGTCTTTTTCAAAGAAGTAGCAAACAGTGAAATCCACAAGTAGTTGGCATCGGAGATCTTATCGTCTTTGTTTCCCTTGGTTTTGGGCAGGCCGTATTCGTAAAAGCGCGGGTCTTTTATCACGGTGCTTTCCTTCACCGACTTCACGTTGAAAGGAGGATTGGCCATCACATAGTCGAATTGGCCATAGCTGTCGTGGGGGTCGTTGGCGTAAGAGTTGGTTTCCAGAATTTCGCCCCGGAGGTTGTTCACCAGCAAATTCATTTTGGCCAAGCGCACGGTTTCGCCCATGTGTTCCTGGCCGCACACATACAGCTCGTTGGTGTCACGGTTGGCGTTGCGCACAAAGGTGGCCGATTGCACAAACATGCCGCCCGAGCCACAGGCCGGGTCATAGATTTTGCCGGTATAGGGTTCAATCACCTCCACGATAAAGCGCACCACGGAGGTGGGGGTAAAGAATTCGCCACCCTTTTGGCCTTCGCTTTTGGCAAACTTGCTCAGAAAGTATTCGTAGATTTTTCCAAACACATCGCCCGATGAATCTTTGGGAATGTCGGAGAATGTTTTGAGCAATTCGGGGAGAATGTCGGCTTTCTTTTTTTCGATGTCGAAGTAATCTTTCGTGGGCAGTACATCTTTAAATTGAGCATCTTGGTATTGTTCTATGCCCTCCATGGCCTCGCGCAGGGCCTTGGCCATGCTTTGGTCGCCCGGCAAGTTCAGCAGGTGATTGAACCGGGCATTGTCGGGCAAATAAAAGCCACATTGGGCCAAGGCTATCTTTTGAATGGATTGCTCCATGCGGGTGCCTTTGGCTTCCTGGTATTCCTTCAATATGGCCCGCTCAAACTGGCTGTATTTGTTTTCGGCAAATTTTAGAAAAATGAGGCCCAACACCGGCACGGCATAGTCAGATGCTTTGATGCCTCCGTGAGCCCGCAGGGCGTTGGCCGCATCCCACAGGTTGTCTTCCAGTTCTTTTAGTTGTTCGTTGGTCATTCGGTTGTTGTAGAGCTTTATATCAGATGAATGTCTTGACGGTGAAAATTAACGAATCTGTGGATAAGGGACAATGGCAATTGGTTAGTCGATTTTCGCATAACGGTTGCTGGCTCTCAGAAAAGGGCACTCGGAGATATGGATGACAAGGTCGTTGCAATTGAAGGGAAAATAATTTACTTTGGTATGCTAGCCCTCTTCATCTTTTAACCCAGCTCTAAATTTGGCATCGAATTTCGTGGATATCATTCACGGTATAATCTGCTAGCAGCCCCCCTTTTGTAGAATGTTCGATTGCTGCCTGGGGCACAATCAAAATCGTTATGAAATATGCGTTTTTTTCGCTGGTAATAGAGCTGCTGGGGAATTGGGTAATAATTGGATTTACAACAACCGCGTATGGTACAGCTTCAGCATTGGCTACACCTTCATTGGACGAAAAAATTCAGACGAACAGAAATAGGAGGCCAACATGCTACTAGAAAATCCTGGGACGAAAATCAAAGAAGCCCTGGCAGAAGCCGAAGAGGTGTGGGTAGCCACAGCGCTAATGAAAAAGGCTGGCTGGAAGCTGTTTGCGAGCTTGCCTGAAGGTGTGAAGCAGCATTACCTCGTGGGTACTGACCTACCTACACATCCAGATGTTTTGAAGGAGTTGATGCAAAAGGCCAGTGCAGGCAAAATAGCCGCCAGGCGTTTTGGGGGGGAAGTGACCTATCACCCCAAGGTCTACATTATCCGAAAGACCGATAAATCATTGGTGGCTTTTGTAGGTTCCTCCAATGCAACTTTGGGTGGGTTTGAAAACAATGTGGAAATGAATGTGGAGGTCACCAGTCGAAAACAGTGTGAAGAGTTGATTGACTGGTTCAGTCAATATTATAGGAACTACGGTGTATTCATAACAGAAACCTTCTTGAAAGAATACCGTGTAGACTACGCCAAAATATCCAAAGGTTACCGAAAAGTAGCACAAACTGTGAAACAGGTAAATGAAAATACCCGACTTTCTTCGGAGCAATTCTTTTCCCAAAATCACCACGAAATACTGGCTAAAAAGTATTGGTGGCTAAACAGCAGTGAAGCATTCCTTTGGAGAAAAAATCTTAAAACAAGGTTAATTGATTTGCACAAGCGCATTCATGCTTCGTTTGGTAAGTACGAATTGAATGATTTGCACACAACTTTAACAGGTTACAACCGCACTTCGAGGCACTGGATAAATCCGTTTAGCGGGAAAAAAATTGACTCCATATGGCTACATTATGGCAAGTCTCCGAAGCAATTGGAAAAATATTCTGAAAAGTCAACACGTTCGTTCGTAAACCAGGTTCGTATACAAGTCATCGTTCAACATCGAACTGTGGGCATATGGTTGATGTTAGGCAAGCAAGGAGGAAGCTCCTGGGATCGAAAATACTTTGCGGAGCAGATGAAAGTAGAAAGCGTTCGCAACCAGTTTTATGACTGTTTCAATAAGCTCGGTGAGGGCTATTGGATGGATGATGGCTCAAAAAGAGGGGATTATGTCTTTCCTGGTCAGTTATCTGGCCCACAGGAATTGATTCGCATTTCACAAGAAGCTACGGAAGGTCATTATTTTACAATAGGCAGAGATTACGGTTGGGAAGATGCAGCTTTATCCGATAAGCACATAGCCGACACGGTGCTGAGCGAGTTTAAGAAATTGTACCCCTTGTACCTGATTATGAGACACCTTCATTAAAGAGAATTATTATGAATAACTATTGTGAGCCAAGTCGGGAGTTGTCCTGGAGGATATGGAACTATATTTCCAGGGTATACCAGTACTCTGGAATGCGCGTTTCCGAGGTTGGGCTTACCAATCATTTGGTTTTTGATATTGTTGATTTTTCTAGTAGGAACAATGATATTGTTGAAGTTTTCGCTTGGCATTCCGAAAAGGAATCCATTCAGGGAGCCGACATAGATTTATTCATAGAGCAACCCGGGGGAGGCTTTCAATTCTACATGTTGCAAGCCAAGGTGATGAATCAGAAGGGGCGCTACTCCGGCATTGCCCGTTGGAACACGTACGCTCAATACTACAAACTAATTCGCGCAGCTGGGCACAAGAATGCCATACCTCTATACTTGCTCTACAACGGGGCCACGGAACGTAGCCAATTAGGAGCTGTAGAGTATGGAATGGCCATAGCTCATGCGCGCAGTATCTGTGATTTCCGCAAACGCCAATATGATGACGATGATAACCGAAAACTCTTTTTTGACTTGTTGATGCAAGAAGCGTTACTTAAACCTTTTTCTGATCTGTTCTGTCAGAAGGGAGCACCGCCCTTTGGAACGGGACCATTGTTGAATCTAAAGGAAATCCACAGAGGTTTCCCTTACCGTAAGGTAGAAAATAGTAAAAGAGCAGAAAGGCAGCAACAGCAGTCGGAGGAGAATGAAAAAGAGTTGCAGGAACAAGAGGATTCAGCCAACCGAAAAGGGTTGGCTCCTTGCCGCATCATTATCTATCAAGAGGGTGGCAATGGTTAGTTCAACAGCAGTTCTTTTCCCTTCAATTCTAACTGTGAAAGATTGTCAGCCCACACCGGCTTTTCTTGTAGGTGGAAAGTGATTTACTGAAGGTCTTCTGTCAGCTGAAAATTGTAAACGGTAGCAAACTCCGGTTCATGAATGTTCACCATGATTGAAAAAGAAGTCGCGGACACCTTTATTGGTTCTAACCCTTGATAGGAAGGTATAGGCATCGTCCTCAACAGTATACGAGGGTTTCGTTCATCCACAGTCAAGTTGCGGATTCCTTTATGAGCAAAAATAAAACTAACCACATGATCTGTGTTTTCAAATTGAAAATTACAAGCCCCATCGTGTTCCATTTTTACCACGGCAGCGTTTGCCAAATAATTGTTGTACAAGTCATTTTTCATCTTCGATAAGATTAGAAATTAGCAATTGGAAGAACAAACATATTAGGGCAGAACGTAACCTATCTATGTTTTGCCTCCAAAACCCAATTTTTTATTTCAAGCCTCACTCTCAGGTATTGTATTGTCTCCCGTGTAGGGAATACCAACCAGGCCCGCATACCCATCCGGGTTGATGAAAAATTTAACTTCATTGCCTCTGCTTTTGAAATAAGAAATTTTACCATGCTGTATTGTTCCATCCCTATAGTTAATGATGACACGGTGCCCAACTTGAAAAGCATCATGATTGAAAAAATTGGTGCCCCACTAAGCTTGATTTTTGGAAGCTTCCTTTTGGGCTTTCGAAGCAGTTGCAATGGCTTGCCGCAAATCACCATAAGCACAAGGAGTCACAAGCTTGCCCAACGACTTCAGTGTAATCGAACTTTTGCTTCTCGTGTAATTGTCCAAAGCCACAGTAGGCAACACATAAAAGTCCCATTGCTCTAGTTGGAGCGGGTCGATAGTCGCTTGGTCCTGGTGTTTTAAATGGCAGAAAACGTACACATCGGCATGCCGCTTGGCCACCTTCTGTTGCTTGTTGGTGTCGGCATCCCAATAGAGGGAAGCCTTGATGGAAAAGGAAATGGTAGAAAAACTCTTCTGGTGCCAGCTTTGGATGTAGGCAGCAGACTTTACCTCAATTTTAATGCCCTCAGGAGTGGTGATGTCAAAGGCACCCCATTCGTCCCGCACCACTTGCAAGTCTAGCTTTACAGCAGAGGCGACAATAAACTCAGCCAATCTGCCACGAGTAGCATTGCTCAGTAAGTCAGACACGCTCCAACGCCAGAAGTCGAATAGGCTAAAGGTGGTGTTATTACCTTGGTCGCTCAGGTATTCGCTCCCCGTTTTGGGGGTAGGAGTTATTTTTGGCAGTGAAAGTTCATCCTTCACGCTCGATGGTTGGGCCTTAGTCGATTTTTGCATATTCAATCTTCATTTACTTTCAACTGCATGCGTTCCACTTCTTTGAGTGTTTTTTCATCTCTGCTCTTCCAGATAGTGCGACCGTTGGCATCATATCGATAATTCTTTATAGGTGGTTCCCCAGCAACCAAAACAAATTCCATCGTGGTAATAGTTGTATTCCGGAAGATGCCCTGTTCCCTGGCATTTGTTGCAAGTCGTTAAGTTGTTTACGATTTGACTCTTTGCATCATAGACGGGAATCGTTTGCTGCTCATGCAATTTTCGATGGCATACCCAGCACAGAGTTTGTAATGATTTGCTAGGATATTCCCAAGGCATTGAGCCCAATTGATAGTAAGTGTGATGCACATGCAGGTCTTTTGCATACAACCATTTGGGTGAAATGCTTGGTGGGCTTATAACCGCATTGATGGTGTAATCTGTTGCTTGGCTGTTAGGTGGCTCACTTTTCAGTGAATAGTATATTTGGTAGTCTTTTAAATCTTGAGATTGGTCATATTTAAGCCAGTCGGGGCTATAAAAAGTTGTTGTTACCTCATGTGAACAGTCAGTCATAAATTTCGCTCTATATTGAGGTAGAGCAGGGTCAAAGCGCGAGTCGTCAGAATTAAAGTAAGCAAGAGTGTTAATTTTTTCAAAGGAAAGTTCAATTAGGTGTCCTTTTTCAGATTGTTTTACCAATTCAGCATTGTGACAATTACTGCATTCATTGCAATCCCTTAGCAAGATCTCTTTTCTCTTTTCGAGCCATTGATGCTCCTGCAAAAGTTCCTGGTAGGTCATATTGATAGTCTTGTTGTTTCCAATGTTTGGGCTAGATTTTGCTCACTTCTCCACATCAACTCCTTCCACCTCAATTTCAAAATGAACAGCACCTTCCAGAGGGTTGATCTTTTCCTTTATTTTAATGAGTTGGCCTGGGGCGATGTATTCGTAAATAGTAAAAATTTGGCTGCCAATTTTAGATTCGGTTTTAGAGAAAAAATCGACCCTGATTCGAACGTCTTTTACCTTGGAAATTGCGGCAGCATTTCTAATTCCTCCTCTTAAATACTGAACATAATTGGTTCTCCAAAAACCACCTTCGTCTTTGGATTTTATGTCAGTTTGCACATCGATGTATTCCAGAATGATGTCCCTTTCCTTTTCTGCGAGATCCGATTTTAGTTCGTCAATGGTGCGGTGTTGTAATTGACGTTTACAGGTTATGGCTCCTTGTGAAATTCCTTCTGATTTACCCGTGGAGAATCCTACAAAGAAGCAGGCAGTCATGAGCACCAGTGAAGTAGCGATAATGGCGTGTTGTTTTTTCAAAGCATAACGATTCAGTTCAACAAAAAGTCAATCCGTTCTGCTCCAAGCTGGGGAAATGTAATCAACAATCCGCCCTTCGAGTTATCTCAGGGCTTTATGTATGCCGAGGGCTGAGAAGTGGAGATTCGAAGCTCGATCTCAGGGTGCTCAGGCATTGGTAGATTTAAAAACAAGGGGGTATTTCTAAAAAAAAAGATAGGGGTTGCATCAAATATAAACAAAACCCGAAAAGTGTCACTTACATTGAACGCAAAGCACAAAATGGTACTCTCCAATTAACATTCCGAGCAAGCTTACGACTGTATTTTGCTTTGTGTGCACAGTCATCATCCCCCCTCCAACAACCCCTCAATCACCACCAACAGCTGTTTAGCCCCCTCAATTTTTAGTTGTAACCGCAGCAGCCGCAACTGCGAGTAAAGCTGAAGCTGTTCCTGACAATCCTCATCGAGCAGGCGCAGGAAGGTCGTGGCACGCTGGCCGCAATTGCCGGTAGCCAGAATGGCGGCAATGCCACGGAGCTTTTGCAGCAGCCGTTGGCGGGTGTCGGTTAACTGGGCCAACTTTCGTTCCAGTCCGAGCAAAGAGTAGTGCAGGTCCGCACGGGTGCGGAGGAGAAAGTCCATGCAGTCTACCCGTTCGGTTTGCAGCAGTTTTTGCACAGGAACAGGAAGCTCCTCCGTGGCTTCCATGGCGTTGGCATAGGTCACCAGGTCGAGCAGGAAATGGGTAGGCACCGGGCGTTGCCCTTTTTCCATCAGGTGGAAGTAGCTTCTGCTAATGCCAAACAAACGGGCCAACTCCGACTGGTTGAGTTGGAGTGTATTCCGGCAGTGCCCTAGCACGCCCTTGGGAGTATGTAACCTGTTGTTTTGCACGGTGAGACCCTTCTTTCCATAAAACGGAGAGGAGAAACCGCAAATTGTCAACACCAAAGTTGTCAACGTCCGCGTGTCGACAGGTTGCGTGTTTACAACATTCAATATCAGAGACTTAACAGTTGACTAGTGAGCGAAGAAAAATGCCAAAAAATGTTAAACCGCCCGCTACCATTGATTTTTTGGAATTTTGACTGGCAATAGAAGCCCAGCCCGGCAGGTTTTAATAGAAGAGAGTTGCAACTCCGTTAACCCGATTTATTCACTAAAAATTTCAATTATGAATTATTCCATTAATCAACTGACCACCGTTGCCGATTGTGACGCAGTGTTGGCACAAGTACAAAAACAAAAAGATGACCTCACCTATGCAAAAACCACGCGGGAGCGCCAACTGGCTATTTATGGCGAACGCACCGTAGCCACCGATGACAGCCTGCTGGCAGTTATTTCCGAAATAAGCGCTTTGCAGGCGGTGGTAGCTGGCCTGCCCGAAGGCTCTGTGAAAGAAGACATGGAGCGCAAAATCCGCAGGCTCGAATACCGTGAGTCACTCCTGAGCGACCGCAGCGAAGATTACGACATCGCTGCCTTGCTCGACCGCGAGCTGGACGTAGCCCTCATCGATGCCGAACTCGCTGAGATCGACACCTTTATGGCAGATGTGGAAACGCACAAGGCGACTTTATAGACTGTTCACTAGGGTTATTTCAACTGGCCTCCACCCGAAATGGGTGGGGGCTTTTGTTATAAGGTGAATGCGCTGAGTTATTCGATGGCGGTCTTCAGGATTGTGTGTCCCTTGTTGGGGATAAATACATCCACAAAGTACATTCCGGAAGGAAGTCCATCCAAATCAATGTTGATGGATTTTCCGGCAAATGATTCGCTCCCTGAGGACCATACCAATTGTCCTAACGGGGTGTAAACGGCAACCGTGAGACTTTCCGCCAATTCTTCAAATTCCAGTGTAAACCGGCCTTGGTTTGGATTGGGGTAGAGCGTGATGCCATTGGCCGCTACCTCCGGTAATGGGGCTGGTTCGAGCCAACCTTGTCCTGATTTATAATAGTTCCCAGCGCCAGGTTCACTGCGGGCGAAGTAGGCATTAAAGTCATTGTTGCTCGGGGAACTGGTCAATGATTGAGAGGACGGAAGTGACATCGTTCCAGCATAGGTTCCGGTAGAAATCAATTCACCATTAACCGTCATGTCAATAGACACACCCCGCTTGCGTCCATTGCCGCTGGTTGTTTGCATCCACTGCCAGGCTCCAATGAAACTGTATTTAGCTGTGAGAATCTGGGCAGTGCTGTTGTTGTGTATATCTGGCAATTGGTAGGGGTAGATGACATTGTCCCGGGTGCCCACGATGTAGGTGCCATTTTGGTCGGCTGCAACGCCTTCTGCCATGCTGAACTGCGGTGATAACAGGTTGATCCAATGCAAGGTCCCCGGGCCTGTTCGGATTCGGGCCACCCAGCCTGTTGAAGAGCTACCAGAATAAACAGCTCCAAAACCAAAGGGGCCGTTGAGTTGTTGGGCAAAAGCACCAACCACGTTCAGCCCGCTGCTCGGATCCAATGCCATAGAATAAGCCTCACTCGTTGCGGTAGCGTTGGATTGTGTAACCCAGGCCAGTGTGGAAGAAGTACCATTGTCCAGGTATTTGGCCACGAAGGCATCCTGCTGTCCCGTGGCACTAAGCGTGGTGGAGCCATCGAATCGAATACTCGGTCCAAAGGTGCCACAAACGTATACTTCCGAACCGTCTACGACCACGTCAAATGCCGTTTGTGCGGCTCCCTTTAGGTTGGAATTGCGCCACCACGTGGGAGAGGGCAGGTTGGTAGGATCGTATTTTACCAGCGCAAATCCTCGGTTCGTGCCGGAGAGATCATGTCCAGCGATGAAAATGTCTCCAGCATTGTTAATGTCAATGGCTCGAGGGTGGATAGCAAATCCCAGGTGGTTGATGAAGTGGTCTTCCAGTTGGATCAATTGGCCATTGGCCATGTCGTATTTTGCGAGATACATAAAGTCTCCGATGCTGGAAGTAAACGAAGTGCTGCCCGTCCCATTCCATTTGACCATGCCTGTATACGGGCCAGTGACATATACATGCCCGGTGTTTTCGTTCAGGGCCAATCCGCTGGCTCGTGCATAGCCAGCTTCTGAATACGCCACCCATCGCAACCCACCACAGGGGTTGAAACTGGCCACAAACATGTTAAAAGTGACAGGGCTTCCATTTAACTGAGTGCCCAATAGTTCGGTGGAACCATGAAAATCTCCGCAAACGTAGGTGTTGCCCGCTGCGTCTGTCACCACATCCCGACCTGAATCAAAGGGGCTGGCGTTGTTTGTAGTCGTGGGCCAGGGACCACCTGCATTGGGGTTGTTTACAGTGTTTGTTTCTATCAGAATACATCCATTGGCATCGGTGATGGTGACTGTATAAGGCCCGGCTGTCAACCCGGAGATGCTGTTCGCGGTACCTCCATTGGACCAGTTGTAGGTGTACCCTGGTGTTCCATTGGTTGGGTTCACTGTGATACTTCCGTCCATGTAACCGAGGCAGGTTTCATCCAGCACCACGGCATTGGAAAGGATAACTGGAGTTACCGTAACCGAATCGGTTCGGGAGCAACCTCCCGGAGTGGTGAAAGTCATCGTGTAAGTGGTAACGGCCCCTGGGTTGGCGAATGGATTGGCGATATTGGGGTTGCTCAATCCGGCAATGGGTAACCAGGAGTAGGTAGCACCTGATATGGCACAGGAAGGCCCGATGGTTCCGCAACCCAGAATGTTGGGACCAGCCTCTACGACATCCGATACCTTGGCAATTTTCACTTCGTCTACCAAATGTCCTGCCGAATGGATGGAGGCCGTGGGAGTGTTTCTCTTCGCTTCAATAATGACCTGATCGTAGGTACTTCCTGCAGGTGTTGTAAAGCAATAGCCCAAATCATTCCAGGTATTCTGTGAAACAGCTGCTCCTGTGGTAAAGTTGGTCGTGCTGTTGGTCACCATGTTAAAGGAAACGGTCGATTGTGACAACCCGTCTCCGGTAGGTGCATCGTGCAGAAACAACATGAGCTCATTCAAGTTGGAATAGCTGCCTTGCTGCAAAGCAAAGTTACTTTTCAGAAAAACGACATAATCTTCATTGGGAAGCAGCGGAGCAGAGAGGGTGGTTTGAATGCCCTCGTGTCGGGGGCTGCCATATCCAATCCAAGTGCGGTTGGCCATACCCACATAACGATCATTGGGCGTTCCGTTCCAGGTATTAATTCCTCCCGTCACGTTGACTGTGTAATGGTTGTTAGGAATATCGTTGGTGTTTGGGTGTGCATTGTTGCAGGCATCGTATCCCCGTACAAGGAGATCTGGGGTTACGGGTGCCAATGGGTAAGGTGGGGGTAAAAGAGGAGTCCAATCCGTTAGTTTGGAACTACCGGCTGGATAGTTATTCCAGATGCCTGACCATGATGTAAGGGAATGGGCGTTCGTCAAATCATGATTGTACACGTTGGCAGGGTGACAGGGATCCTGTCCGTTTTCAAAACAACCGTTGGTGATGACATTAAAATTGTCGCATTCGCAGGCAATTCCGGTGACGGGTGGAGGCACGGATGCTCCGGTGAGTGTGGCGGAAATTACGGTGGTGCATCCAGCAAAATCGGTCACAGTCACCGTGTACGTTCCAGCACACAAGGGACCTATGTTGGCAGTCGTAGCAGAATTGCTCCAATTGTAGGTATAAGGGGTAATTCCGAAAGTGATGTTGCTGGTGAGCGATCCCACACTATTGGCGCCTGCCTGGACCGGAGTAAGTGTGCCGCTGAGTGCTGGCATCACGGTAACGGAGTCGTTGTATGTACAGGTTCCTACGGTGGTAGTTAATATGAAGGTGGTAGGTGTTGTTATGGTTCCTGTGATGGTGGGCTTGGCGGTATTGGCATTGTTGAGCAGTCCTGCGTTGTTCCACGAATAACTGGCCCCGGGAATTGCGCAGGAAGGTCCCAAACCACCGGCCGAACAATTGGCTGTAAAACTGGTGCCTGCATCACCTGCATCAGCCATGGAGACTAGCTGCACATCATCGATGAAGAAAGCATTGTGGTGCGTAGAAGTAGAACCGGTTGGGGCTTGAAGAAGTCCTTCGATGACCAGGTGGTCCAAGGTGGCCCCATTGGGGTTAAAGCAATAGGTTATGTCGGCCCAGGTGTTGTTGGCAATGGTGGCGCCAGGTGTGGCATTCGGGTTATTCGTGACCGCATTGAAGTCTGGGATGGTTTGGCCTCCGCTGCTTATTGGCGGTCCGTTGGTCAGGTAAATTAGCAATTCGTCTTGTCCGTTGTAGGCGGAGCCCGCTGCCGTCCAACTGTTGGCTTTCATCGTCACCACATAATCGTCAAATGGATTCAACTGCATGGGGAGGCTGATGAAAATACCTTCGGTGCTGCTGGTGGTTTGGTCCGCTTTGGTCAACAATCCGGCATACCGATCGTTGCCGGTGCTACTGCCTGACCAGGTATCTATTCCTGGAGAAACTCCACCGGATAAGTGATTGATGGGAATGTCCAGCGTTCCCGCAGGCTCTAATCCACAAGGAGAGTAGTTGCGGTAGCAGTGATCGGGAGTTCCCATGGAATTGTCCCAAAACCCTGTTGGCATCTGTCCCGAGGAAAGGTCCCAATTGTTTAGACAGGGATCGTTCCCATCCTCAAAACATCCGTTGTCCACAAAGTTGATCTGCGGGCACAGGCACGCTGACCCCACATATTGGGCTTTTGCGGCATACGGCAGGAGTAGTAGAAAGGGGAGGAGGAAGGTCCATTTTTTGTGAATTGAAAAAGAAAAGTGCGAAAAACCGGTATAGAAGGCGGAAAGTGAGCGGTACATAGCGAACAAATTTTAATGAATGGAAAACCAAGGTTAGACATCCGAAAGACATGGACCAGCGGAAATTGGTGAAGGAACAGGATCAATTGGTGAGTGACACGTTTGAGTTGATAAGTGACACAAACTGTTCAAGGCTTGAAAAGGGTTCTTTGAGCTACTTAGCGGAGGTCATTTCCCAATACAGAATGTGTAGTTTTTAGTAATGGTAGGTTGTTCGTTATGCTTGGGGTGTAGTATTAGGGACGGAGGGGAGCTAATTCTAAGTGCTCTGTTTTGCCCAATTGAAGTATAATAAATTTATGGATATATTTTGATTTGGGGTTTTGAAGCAGGCCTGATTTCATTTTGTTGTTATCTATGTTTTTTATAAAATGTACTATATTTAGTGCATAATAAGGGTATTTGTACTTAATATAGTACATGTGTTGTGAAGAACAAAAGACAGATACTGTTTCCAAAGCACCAGAAAATCCTAGATCAGCTTGGTGAGAACATCAAGTTGGCGCGGAAAAGGCGTAAACTAACAGCCACACAAGTGGCTGAACGGGCTAATATTGCTCGAAATACACTCTATCTCATTGAGAAAGGAACTTCCAGTGTATCTATTGGTGCTTTGTTTAATGTGTTGAGAGTACTTGGCTTACAAGAAGATTTTCTAAAATTGGCAGCAGATGATGAACTTGGTAGGAAACTCCAGGACCTCGACTTATTGGGAGATAGCTAGGCATGGGAACCAGCAAGACTGACATTTACGTTTATGCTCATTGGCTGGGAATGCCAGACCCTAAATTGATGGGGGCACTTCGTTGAATTTCTCAAAAAATCAGTTCTATCCGAAGGGTTTAAAACACATTGACGAGATTTTTGGATGTAGATATTCTATGGTTGTTGGTGCCAACAAGTGGAATGACATTCTGGTGTTTCAGGTGTTTTTCGCTGTTTGCTACTGAAGTAGAGAATCGGGGTACAGAGAATCTGGCATCACCCCGTAACAAAGTTTGTCCAAATCAAGGGTGAACAGGCATCCTTTTCCCCATTTAGCTAGTTGTTGATATGCTGGTTGCACCTGATCAATTGACGTGGTTCGGCAAACAACGATATGCAGCCGTTTGTTTTGAGGTAACACCAACGTACCGAGCAAAGCCATATCCTTCGGGCGGGCGTTGTTGTCGCATATCAGCAGAATGTTTTGGTAGCTTGAATCAGGGAAATGTTTGATGGCTTTAATGATGGTTTCCAGATCATTTTCCTCCAGGTCACCACAACCTTGGCCACTGTTACGGCAATCTTTCAGGTTTCGTTGAATTTCCAGATCAGAAGGGTATGGGGTATTTGATGCATAAAATCCACCAAAGTTGCCGATGGTTGCTCCAGGCATATCGCAATTTAAATCGTTGAAAAAGACCATATGTTTGAGTAGATTTTTCCCACGTAGCTCTTGCGTCATTCGCAGCAACTCTTCTTCAAAACCATACATGCTTCCTGTGAAATCCATGCAAACCAAAGCTTCCTGAAATAGCGCTTGATGGAGGCTGAAAACATCGAACAACCCTTCCTGCCTTGCCCCGTTGCCCATTCCGTAAATGGTTAAATACTGATAAGGCGCATTTTCTGATACGTCATCTCCATTTTTACCAATGCCCCTGAATTGCTGAAATACCCGGCTCCTTTCTTTCCAGTATTTGTGAAGCAGCGCAGTGAATTTTTGAAAAGACACCCATTTGTTGTGGTAGTGAAACGACCGGGTTCTAACCAGAGAGTCCGGATGATAAGTTGCCATCAATGGCAGTTGATCCAAATTCACCTTGGATCCTACCAACGCCCGGTCTATACCAACTCTCATAAAGCCCGTATTCCCAAATAATAGATCAGGATGTTCTTGTCTGATCAGAGCATCAGCATCAGGGTAAGTACTGCAATTCGATTGACCGAAGGGCAGCAACAATGTCCAATGATATCCATGATTGACATTAACATCGGCTAATTGTTTTGTACCATCCCGATGATGGAGGGCATATACTGAAAGGATTTGTTCGGTGTTTTCAAGTGACCTTTTGGGTTGGCAACCAGTGAAAGATTTTAGGTAGGGTGGCAGCGAGTCGATTGAGTTGAATTCAACGCACAAGGGGCCGGTGTAGATGATACTATTGACCAGGATGGATTGAAAAGGGAGGAATAACAGTTGCCCTTGGGGCCCTGTAATAAACAAGTCGTTTTGTGCCACCAGCGGACAAGAGAGAGGCAAAAGAAGGGAGTGTGTTTTTGTGGCGTGTTGTTCGCACGAAATGAAAATTAGCACAAACAGACTCAACGAAACGAACACCATTATTAAATCCGGCCTCTTCACTCCATTCTTTTTTGACAGCCCAAGCCGGTTACGATGGTTTCCCAGTAGATTCTCACATCCTCTACTGCACAATCGGTGCTGTCCGATGCTTGTTTATCTGCCTTGTCTTCGATCCAAATGACTCGCTCAAATTGTCTATGAATTTGGTAGTCCCGTTTCATTTTAGACAAATCGGCTTTGGCCAATTGTCGCACGGAATCGGTGCTAAAATTGTGTGTGCAAAACATGTTTTTATAGTCAAAAGCGAAGTTGGTTGCCGCATTTTGCTCCATGTCGGAAATTACCAGAATGGTTTTAACAACACCTTTAGGTACTTGGTTAAACTCATCTTTGGCTAACCTGAAAAGGGGAAATATATCGGTGGCTTTTTGTTCCTTGTTAGGAAGTTGACCTTTTTGCTCGCTCACTGCGTTGGTGATGGCTTCGATTCCGGCATCAACCTGTTGTTTTAGTTCGCAGGCGTATCTTGTTTCTTTGGTGCGGTTCCGCATGGTGGCATTGAGGATGTAGGGGATACTGTCCAGTTTCACTCTAAAGTTGCTGCTGCTTTGTTGGGCCCAATTGGTGTTGGCTTCAATCAGGTAAAGCTTGGTCTGATCTCCAGGCCTTACCATCCGTTTTTGTATCGTTTGATCCAAGCGTTTTTTAGCCTTTTTTCCAAAGATGGAAGAGGAAGTGATGTCGACAAATACCAAGGTGAAATGCTGTTTCTTTTCGGCATAGCTTTTCGGAAGTTGTTCTTGACAAGGAGTTGGAGAAGGCTCTTGTGAGACCGGATCATCTTGTATACATTGAGTACACAAGATGGAGGTACATAATAATGCTATCAACCGGGTATTGGACAGAGGGTTAGTAATAGTAAATTTCATCTTTGTTGCAGTTTAATTTTTGAAAGAAAATGGTCCATACCATTCGGTTATAATGGCGGTTAGGAAGGTGGTACAAGTGTTCGTTGGGTGTGTGGATGTAAATGCGAACATTTTTGAGGCCTTGATTGGTGTCCAAATCAGAATAGGCAGTTAATTGTTCCCAAAGAGATTGTGCGACATGTGCAGCGCTTTCTTTTGAATTGGTGTATTCCGTTTTGAGGCTGATGGTTGATTGGGGGAGATCGATTTGGTGGTGCATGTCGGTGAGTAGAAACAGATTTTTTTGGTCGTTTTCTGTCCCAAAACGGCTGAAGTAGCGTGTTGCATTTTCGATGGCCCCTATAACATTTGTTTCAAGAACGAGCATGGAGTCACGTATTGAAGGGGTGGATCGGATAGCACGATACTGATTGGTCACACTATCGAATTTTTCATAGAGCTGTTCGCGCCTCAATTGCGTCACCTGTTCACTTCCTTCTGATTGTTCGATACGGGGGTGAAGTACATTGTGCGTACTGAAAAATGGTTGGTTGCTGGCGGTGCCACTGTGGATCAGGAAAGCTGCGAGTACATCGCTTTCTTGGCTCAAGTGATGTTCTGCGATAACCTGCATGTGCTCGCGGTATCGGGAGTGGGGATTAGAAAGGGTTGAGTCGCTGATTGTAAAATCTACATGAACGACCGAGATTTCTTTCGGAATGGAACGTTCGCCATACATTTCATTTCGAGATTCAGAAAACAAGTTGACTGTGTCACCCACAGGAATAAGGAGTGGCGCGAGGACAGCGGCAAGCAGCAGAGCACTTACTCCTAGAAGAAGCCATAAAAACCGGATAGGGTGGAGGTACATTTATTGGGTAATTGGTTTGTTTTCGGTTTCCAGCGTGATAATAGTTATTCCAAAGGCGGCAAGAAGCCTGCGCAGGTACAATCCCAATCGTCTGGAATATTCTTCTTTTGGAAGATTTGTCTGCCGAAAAGCATCATGCATAACGGTGACCTTAGCCATGGTTCCGGTCCAGCTTGTCGCCTGCAGGTTCCGTTCTTCACGGATCCATCGACTATGATTTAGAGCGAGTCTTTTTAATGCCTGGTCGTCCAACACGTCCAGAGCGGGGAGAGCCACATTCCAATGGATGCGTATTTCATGGCGGTTATCTAATTGGTTCACCTGCTCCGAAGCACTGGCCAACAAGGTGCCCCAATCTTCTTTTCGAAATTCAACTGCGTTATCCGGATTTTTGGAAGCTGCGGCATCAACTCGTTTCAGATAGTTGGACCAGTCATTATTTAATTCGATCTCATCATTCTTTAGGTGGCTCACCTTGTCGATCAGAGAGCGCGGTTGGCGCGAATGGGGTTGGCTTTTCCAGCTTGCTCTGCCGCCCAACCAATGGGCTGAGAAATAGCTGTTTTTTACTTCGATGGAGGATTTCTGCTTGGTTATGATATGGGGCAACTGATTGCCGCAGCCGTAACATATCAGTGTGACTTGTTCCTTCGATTCAGTCGTTGTTTTTTCACACCCCGCAACGAGCATGGCAAAGAGGAAAAGAAGCAACGATAAATAAGGATCTCGGGCGTTCTTGCGCAAGCGATCGATCAGGTTTGCTTCCGGAGAATTGTTGTTTTGGTCTTTAGAAGCTGGTTTGGCCTCGTCCGTTTTTTCCTTTTTGTAATTGTCGGGAAAGAGATGTTGCGTAATTCCCTGTTGAAAACCTTCCAGGTATTTGGCCTTTAGAAATTGGGCCAGGTTCTTTTGAATGCGATCAAGATCTTCTTCACCGACCCGCAAATAGGCTAACGAAGACAGCCTGTTTTCCCAAAGCTTCACGTGATGACTCTGATGCCATTTTCTTCGAATAACGAATATGGTCAGGGCTAAAGAGTAGGGGGCACCAATGGTCATGCCCATCATGCCGCCAGTGAGCCCTGCAAATTGAAGTTGCCATGGGACCTGTGCGAGGCCGTTTGTGAAATCTTCCACCAGGTTGGTTGACTGAAACAAGCCAAAACCTGCAAGCATAAATGTGATAAACACAAGAGGCATCCAAAAGAGCAAGTTTTTGAGCCAATTGGGGCCCTTGTGAAAAGTTTTGTTCAGCACAACTTCAAATCCTATTCCGGAAGCAATGGTGAAGAGGCCCAGCGCCCACCCGACCCAACGGTCTTCGCCCTGTAAAAAAACTTCATTGGCAATTCGGTTCCCCATGATGATGTCGCCCAACGCTAACAAAATGGCAAAAAAGGAGTACAACAACCAGCTTTTGGCTGCTATCTCATCGTTGCGAAGGGTTTCTATTTTGAGCAACACTTTAGCCTGGTAAGTCGTGCGAACTGTTGAATTATTAGCTTCGGGGATTACCGCGTCAGGTTCCACGCCCATGCGTCCTGCTCTCTCCTGCAGCCATGCGAAAGCAGATTGCGTTTTAACCGTACATTCCTCTGCTTTTCCTTCAATGTACTCTGCTGGAATTCGAGCTTCTAACTCATCGGGTTCAGGCAACACCTCTTTTTCCTGTTCATCGCTTGCGGCTCTGCTTTGTTCCTTTCTTTTTTTGGAAAGGGTTCTCAGCATCACTTCTGCCTGAAGCTTGCCTGTTTCCAACACTTCTTCCGCGGTTTGGTCACGGATAGCTTCCAATTCTATTCGGATTTCAGCCACGTTTTTTTTTCTCGAGTTCTTTTCCCTGTTTTTCATTGAAGCCATGACTCTATTATTTTTCCAACAGATGATTGTCTGCTGCCATTACCAAATCGTATAGGTATTCCATGCGGGCCTGAATCTTGAGGCAGAGTCGTTTCCGGGTCATGAGAAAGTTGAACAGGTAATCTTCCTGCCATTGAAACAGCTCCTGCCGCCTGGCTTTTACTTCCTGTTTGTGGTCATCTAGCGTTTGAATAACCAGGGCTTGCTTTTCCGAACGTATTCGTTCTGCCGCAGTGTGCTTTTCTTTGGCTTTTTGTACCTCAGATTTTGTAGCAGTTCCCAGCTGGTAATGTTTTACCAGGTTCAAGATTCCAATAAGGTTTCCCAGCATCAGCAATGCCATACAAATAGCCAGGAAGAGTGAGAACAAAAGGGTGGTTGGTTCTATCAGGGATGTATCTTCCGAAGAGGTATAGGTCAGAAAAAAACCGAGAAAAGCGGCCAAACCCGCACCCGCCCATGCCCAACCTTTGCCGATGAAAAAGAGTGGTTTCCCTTCCTGCTCCTTAGTCGAAAATCGGGTTGCTGTGGCAGGATATAACATTGCAATAATCACAAGCGCAAACGGGATGGAAAAAAAGTCCCAATCGAACCGGGCTGCAATTTGCCAGAAAACGATGAACCCAATAACAGAAAGTCCAATCAGTCCCAGCCCGGCCCATAGAAAGTGGTGGTAATGCTCCCGGAACTGAGCGCGTTTGGCACTTGTTTTTTCTTCCAGTTCTAAGGTGAGCGTAGCTGTTGCAGGTGCGTTTTCTACAATGGCTTGGTAGGATTTGTCCGTTTCCTGGTTCAGTTTTATGTGTTGCTGGTAATTCGTATTCAGCTCATCAAACACTGTGGCTTTGTCGGACACAGTTGTGTGTGGAGGAGTAGGTTCGGTATCCTTCTCCTTGGGGCCGGATAGCTGCTCGTCAATGAGGTCGATTTCTTGTTGGATGTTTTTCCAGGAAAGCAGTTCGCGGACTGGTCGAAGCTCTTTTTTCTCTTCGGGCTTTTCGGAGGTGCCATCGATAACCTCTCGCTCAGCATACTTGCGGATGCTAAAAAGGTGATCAGCAAATTCCTCCTCAGATAGTCCAGTGAGTTCTTGAAAGTCTGCTGAGGTAACTGGTTTGTCAACCGATGTGCGGTAGGATTCGGTATTGTTCCTTCGAAAGCGAGAGAAAAAGCTTCGTTTTCGGTCGCGTACGGCATCAGAATAAGGTTGGTAATCGTGGTCCTGCATATTTCAAAAGATTCCTGGTCCAAATTTCCTGGTCCAAATTTCACGAGCTTTTGAAGAAGAAGCTTCCCCGGATTTACCCATTTTTTGCCTCCTCGAATCCACTTGTTTTTTGTTCGTACCACCTTTCCGGGCATTGGGCCATTGAGCTCGGTAATTTGGAGTGGATGGTTTGGCCTTCTCTGCCAGGCACGTATGGAAGGAAAATAGTTGGAATTGGGGAGGCGAAAAATGACAGGATCCGCGGTGGTGGTTGCTTTCGGTTTCAGGCACTTTTATACTGTCAAAAACGCCTAAAAATCAATCACTATGCACGTTCTAATTGGTATTCTATTCATTGTGTCATCGGTCATCAATTTTTTTGCTTCTCTGAAGTATTTTCTGGACGATAAACTGATAGCAATGGATTTTTTGTCCCCATCACAAATGGGGAGTCTCCTTCTTTTTATGTCCATCGTTCAGCTGACAGCTGGTGTTTTGCTGTTTATGCGCAAGTACCTGGACATTATCATGATAACAGGGATATTCTCTCTTTTGCAAGAAGTATTCACTTACGGAGCTCATGAATTCTCCTACTTTTCGCTTTACTGCGGACTGGTTGCTTTGCTGGCAATAATCTATTCCGCCAGCGTTCGCGATGCCAAGCAGGAAAATTTGTTCCCCAGAAAAAATCATCCTTTGATTTGGAAAATTGGCCTAATTCCGGTGCTTCTAGTAAGCGTTGTATTTGCTTTTTATTTCTCCCTGCCCCAACAGCGAATTATCGGAAAATGGCAATTGGTAGAAGTGGATAAAACGCATGTGAACAAATCGATACCTGTTTTTGGAAACGCCAACATTGAATTCAAAAAAGGGGGGGTAATTCAGGTTGATCAGAAAAATTGGTTGCAAAGCTGGTTTAGTATAGATGCCATCTACTATGATTTCTACGACAGCGAACATATTATGCTGAGTGCCGCTGGACCTGGTAGCAAAGGATTCTCTGCAGCCGGCAACTTCCTGGATGGAATGTTGGACAACTCCGGAACTTACAGAGGCAATGATGGTTCTGTGTACATCGCTTCTAACTCCAACTGGTTGTTGGGCGCAGGACTCAAGTTGGCCGGAGCTTTCTTGGATGAGATGATCAATTCCGGACAACGTGAATTGATTGCTAAGATGGTACTGCAACCGCGAGAAATTAGCTCGGACACTTTGGTGATAGAAGTTTTTTCAATTGTTGATGATGAAGCGAATGAAAGTGCTGGATTGGTGTCTCTGGGTACAATGCATTACCAGCGATTAGAAGACAAATAAGCCCCCTTATATGAAATGCAAAAAAACGACCATTGTTTTCTCCTTTGCGAGTGAGGACAGAGCTGTTGCCGAATCCATTGCCCGTCAACTGGATAGATTAAAGATTGACTATTACCTCTATGGAGACCATCAAGGGCAACAGTGGGGGAAATCGCTCAAGGAGATTCTTAAATCCAATTATTCGGGTCCCAACAAATATGTGGTGTGGCTCCTTTCGGAAGCCTACCTGAAAAAGCCGGATACCCGAGAAGAATTGCAGTTGGCGAATGCTTACCATTCCGTTCGAAAAAAGGAGTTTTTACTTCCTCTTTTGTTGAATGAAGGACTTTCGGTGGATGAATTACCCGCGGACATGGTCTTTATGAATTGGGAGGACGATGCGGAAAAAGTAGCCAGATTAATTCACGATAAATTGCAACCGGAACGTAGGAGGTGCGCAATATGGAAACTGACAGGTGCTTTGCTATTGCTGGCGGGCTTATTGGTAGGAGCATGGAAGTTTTACGATTCGAAAGACGATTCAAAAGACGATTCCTCGCTAGTACCGGTCAATACCATTTCAGAAATGAGCATAATAGTTCAGGACAAAGCGTATGCTCAACCTGTTTCTGAAGCCTTGGTTAGTATTCCTGGAGGCTTGGCTGTGGAGACAGACAATACTGGATCGGTTATTTTGACATTAAATCCACCTGTTAACGTTAAATCAACGGTAACCTTGTTTATCCAACATCCATCATTTGGGACTGCAAAAGAAACTGTTTCTGCGGTGGAAAGTGGGATTGGGAATCCGTATATACTGCAGGTGGAAGGATCGGGCTCTGTGTCTATTGCAGGAATAGTCAGGGATGCAATTTCCAAGGAACCGCTCGAAGGAATGGAAGTCTCTTTCTTATCGGACATTTTGCGTGAAGGAACAGCTATGGTGGCTATGACCAATCGATTCGGAACATATCAATTGACGGTTCCCAAAACAAGGCTTGTTCGGGAGCTACAATATGTGGAGTTGGTCGTGCAGGATCCAAGTAAAAAATACGGAAGTTTTAAAAATCCGACCAATATTTCGGCCCCTGGTAACATTGAGTTGGTGAAGATGGAGAAAACGGAGGTTATTACACAAGAATTAGAGGCGGTGCGCAGAACTCCAACAGAAATTCACATTAAAGATTTAAACATGAGTTCGAAAATCTATTTGAAGGCCTCTGGGCAAATCCTGATAGGACCCTGGGTGGGGTCAACCGGCCCCAATGGTAGAGAGGGTGGCGTTTTGGGCCTGTCCCTGGCAGAATATACGATTGCCCCCGAATTTAATGGGGGGGCGGTGCTTTACCGGTTAAAAGGAGAGAAGAGGTGGCGACTTTGTGGAGAAGGAACAGAATTCAAACCGAAGATAACTGGGGATGTAACACTTGAATTTTTTCCCAATGATAAAGATGTTTCCAACAATGGAGGCTTCTTTGATCTGGAGGTGAAGGTGGAACGGTAATTAAACTTGCCTTGCATCAAACAACCTTTTGATAGGCTTCCACAATGGCCATCGCATAGGCCTCGACCGTGTTTAGATTTTGCCTGAAACGTGTTACTTCCCATTGGTCATTAATGGTTATGATGGCGCCTGGACCCGGATCGTCCAGTTGCACCGAGTAACCGGCATTTATCAATAACGATTTAAAATTATTCCAAGCCAATTCTTCTCGTGAGAAGGGGATGGGTGAGATAAGTAGCACTATTTTATTGGCGGGTACTGAATTCCTGAGATGCGCTAACTCCCATTGAACTCCTTTAGAACTAGCTTCTGTTACCAATACAAAGCTGGCGTGATTACAGTATTCTATTACCTTTTGTTGCCATTCTGTGATAGAAAAATAGGGCTTTAGGGCACCAAAGGTGGGCAGCTTGTCTTTGGGATTTCCGAGGGCTACAAAATGGCCAATGTACTCATGCAGGTAGGGAGCAAGAAGGTCTTCAAGGGTAGTTTTTTCTAAAAAACCTTCCTTTTGTTTGAAGCGGTATGAGCCCCAGGTAAGTGGTTTATACACTTTGTTTTCATCTTCATTGAACGCTCGAAAGTAAAGGATCATTTTCTCTGTACCAGCTCCGGTTGGGATCGGAGTATCCAAAAGTTCCTGTTGAGCTTTGTTGCGGTTGACCGATTTCGTTTTAGCCACCCAGAAAAGGGAGAAGGCAATGGCGAGAAAGTAAAGCAGCTCGAAAAACATTTTTGAGGGTTCATAAATAACCAGCGGGAAAATACTTCCGAAAATGATTATAAGGCTCACAATAGTGGCCCAGCGTAATCGCCTGGAATTTTTCCCCCAGTCTTGTTTTTGAAAGCGCATTTTATAGAATGGTTATTTCAACCGAATGGTTTTTCGATCCATTGAACGTCCGACCATCCATCCTACCCAAGAGAAGATAACGACAGAAAGCCAGGCAAAGGTGGTCAGATCATCATTCTCGAATAGGAGGATGTAGAATTCGATCAACTCATTCGCTGAAAACGCCCCCTCACCGAGGCTGATAAATATGTTAAAGGCAATGTTGGAGTAACCAATTCCAAATATTAGCAGGAATACAATGCTTCGCCTTTTTGTAGGGTTGATCATTTTATTGAGGGGGTTCAAGGTGCGCTTAGCATCAAAGCTGGTCAATGATCTGTTTCAAAATTTTTCTTGATCAAATGATGACTTTCTTTTCATTTAAAGGGATGTTCCCAATTGGGGCTTATCGGATAATTGTATCGATGGCTTGCAGTTTTCTGTTAGAGCTTTCTGTGATAAAACTTCCAGCGATGTCCAGTGCAGATTGGTATGACTTGGTATTCCTACGTTTTCTTCTCGGTCCTAGGACTACTATTGGCATTTTTTGATAGAACAAAACGGCTAAAATCTGGGTTTCTCTGATCTTACACAGATCCTTATAGTCAAAGTAGGAAAGAAATACCTCTTTTGTAAATTGCTTCCATATTCGTTTCATTCTCCGACTTCTAATTTCAGGGGGCATTATAAATAGGGTCTTTTCCAGAAATCCTCCTTTTTTGATCCAATGTATTTCTTCCCCCAAACTATGGTCTTGATCCATGGTTTCTCCCATGCTAACGACAATTATTTGGGCAATGGGCATTGCTTTCTGAACTTCCTCTTTCCAATCATCCACATAATATCGAATGGCACCTGGAGGTGTTAATTCTTCCAATTTTTGCTTTCCATTTTTTTTAGCTCCCAAGCCGTAAAGCTTGCCTATAAAAGCGAGGCGTTCTGCTAACAATTCTTCATAGGTGTAATGGCGTTCGTAAGCTGAAAAAAATAAACGCTTCACATTCCAAATGCGATCACCGAATGTTTGTTCTTCTTTATCAAACTGCCTGAGGTAAAGCATGTCAGAAGAAGTCATAATACGACTAATTGGAGTTTGACTGCGCTTGATCGCACTTCTTCTGTACCGGTCCCAGAGAAACCCAAATACCCACCAACCAATGTATCCAGGTGTTCCAAAAATGGATAAGGCACCAAAGACCTTCCACATATGATTGTTCATGTTCTCGGTTAGGCCACCCGAGTTCTGTTCAGTACCCGAGTTCAGAACTTTATTCATATTGTCAAGCAGTGTGTGGAAATTTCCTTCGAAGAGATTTTGCAAAGCTGTCGGACTGAGAACAATCAGAATTCCAATTACCCAAGTAATATGGATGAATATAATTAAGGGGCCTGAAGAAATAAAAAATAGTCGCCTGTGATAAATGGATTTTGGGGTGGAAGGTTTTGTGAGTCGATTCTTTGACTTGGCTTTTTTTCGTTTTGATTCCGCTTCCAGGAGCCAGTGATGGTACAATTTATACTTTTTCCACTTTTTAAAAGGGACAACCAACTTCAAGAACAGTAGCCAGTATCTGAACAGGAATCTCCAGCAAAGAATCAAAAGTGCTACTCCAAAGGCAAGCATACCGGCCATTTCTGCACCATCCTCAGGAACCTCTATCCATGCCATTGGCACAAGTATCAAATAGATGGTTAGTCCAAAAGTTAAAATGAAACTGGACACGGATGTTGCAATCAACAAGAACACATTGGGCAGCCTACCTTCCCCCAAGACGCTGTAAATGCCGGGTATAATAAGGAGTGTGAAGGTTAAGATACTTCGGGTAGGGTGGGCTTCCCACAATAAAACGGGGGAAAGACTTTGGCCGATGTGTAAGACACACCAAAAAAAATAGATCCAAAAAATAAATAATCCGGCCCAGAGCGCACGCAACCATTTCTTTTTGCTGGCACGTATGAGTAATACCTTTCGAATATCGATTATTCCAAGTTTGGTTGGAGGAGGTTCCATTTTGCTCCTTCTATTAATTGAATGGGGATAAAACGAGGTCTAAAACGAATCAATCACCCGTTCCAGGTTTTTCCAAGTCCAGATGATGACCCTTTTTCCATTTAATTCAGGAGGTCTGGTACCACGGTCATTTTTCTTGGCGTGCATTCCCACCATAGGTACACCCTCCTCATTGGCACATTTCATTTCCCATCGGGCTCCGCCAGCATGGTAGGTGTTTTTGCTGAGCAATACGATGACACCGTCACAACCTTTGATTTTAGATCGGCACCGCTTTTTCCAAATGTTTTGATTCCACGGTTTCTTCACCGACATGTCCACAAAGTGAAAAGGGGTACGTTCCTGCTTGGCTTGATTTACTAAGTGGTCCCGGAATGGCTTGTCTTCCATGGCGAAGCTGATGAAGACGCGTTTGCGCGGCAATCCTTCTGCATTTCCTAGAAACCATCTCAGTAGATCTGTGATTATTGACATTTGTTCGAATATGGATGCTTAAATAACAAACTATAGGTATTTTTAAAGAAAAAAATGTGACATGAAGATTCCAGTGTTCATTTCTTGTCCAACTGACTTAAGTGAAGTTCAAGAGCATAGCAGAAAATTAATTCTCGAAGAAATCGATAACTTATTTCTTGAGCCACGGGCTTTAGGCCGTTCAGATTATCCAACAGACTTACCGTTGCGTGAAGTTTTTATTATTGCTAAACATTGTGCTGGAGCTGTGATTCTAGGATTCGAGCAGTTCCAATCTTCAGAAGGTATTTGGAAAAAAGGTACAGACAAAGAGCGGAGTGCAGATAAAGTTATATTTCCTACACCCTGGAATAACTTGGAGGCTGGAATAATCTATTCGTTGGGTTTGCCCATGTTGGTTTTCAAAGAAGTTGGTATTTCCGGTGGCGTTTTCGATCATGGAGTTACAGATGTTTTTGTACATGAAATGCCCAATCCTGCTGCGAAACAAACTCAATCAGATTTGAAGGAAGTTTTTTTAAAATGGCAAGCTAAGGTTCGAGAATTTTATTATAAAGTTTAAGTACATGCAGATGGAAGGTAATTCAGATAGTGCTGACCAATTAGTGTCGCAAGGCCCAGATTATCTCGTCCTTCTCATAGCGCAACTGTCTAAGATTGCGGGCTTCCGGGGGAACCGCACCGCTGGTATTGGGTAATTGTATCCAGAATACTTGTAACCCTCTTTTTCTTGCCTCAGATACCTCAAATCGGATCCATGGGCTGTTGTGAGCATCCTGCCCAACTAGAAAAATTACATATTCCGCTTTGTCTAGTTTCTCTTGAAGTTTTCTTTTTCCAGCTTGTTCGGATTCTCCATTCAGATCCTTTTCATAGACTGCATCGGGCTTATATCCAGCCTCGAGTAGCCAAAATTCCAGCTGCCCTTGTCGGTCCCGATTGCTGAAATGGTAGCTGATAAATACGTTTTTTGTCATGTTTTGCGAATTGAAATGATCTAATCTTTTGTACTTAGTTGATAGGCTGCAACAGCAACAACTGCAGTGCCTGCAATAAATTCCCATTTTTTGGATTCATCCAGATATGCTTGAAGGTTTGGACTGTGCCAAGAGGCGGACCAATCAATTTTGCCTGTTTTTCGATTGGCGACTAAAGTCCCTTGAGCCTCGTATATACGCTGTGTGCGCCAGGTTCCATTAAATGTTATGGTTGCCTCAATTTCATAACTGTCGCTGTAAGAGTTGTAGAAATACCGGTCCACCCTTAAGTGGTTGTTGGTACCACCATTGTAGAATTTATTGATAATTGGATCTCTGGCTACATTGGCAAATTCAAAAACTTCCTGACGTTGTTGTTCCTCAGAAATTCCACATCCACTAATGAGACCAACAAGTAAAAGCAAGAGAAGGAAACAGCGTTTTGTATTCATGGCTAGTTGTTTAAGGATTAATTTCAAACACTTCTAAAATCAAAAGGAGCCCGATGAAGAGGGCGAAAACAATGGGTAGAAACCTTTCCAATTCAGACAACATCCAATAGCTCTTCCGGCTTTTTCCCTCCTGGAGGAAATGCCATTCACGGTTATAGGGGGCATAATCAAAGTATTCTTCCAATTCACCAATTACCTTGAATTTTCCTCCGTTTAACTGCTGGTAAGCTTTGAGCTGAAAGAACCAGATGGCACATAACAACCAGACAAGCAGATAAATGGGAATATTGAGTGAATCATTCAGGGAAATTAGCTCGGGAGCGGCTTTTTGCAAGGCTGTGAGAATGGTGAGAATGGACAGAAAAAAGCGGTTGGTAGCCAACCTTCGCTGGCTGGTGCGATCCATCATTTCTACGAACAATTTGTATTGTTCCAGAAGCAATGGAAGGTTGTCTTGTCTGGGCAGTGTTTGCATTTTACTGTGTTGCATTTTACTGTGTTTGTTTAACCTTGCATTGTGTTTTTTACAATAGCCTGAGAAGGGGGGTTAAAGCGAATCAATAAAGTCCTTGATGTTATCCCATGTCCATACTTTTGTATTTACACCGGCAAGGTTGGTTCTGTCATCTTTGTAGGCCCAAATTCCTCTGATTTTTTTCTTTTCAGCTTTGGCACATTCAATCTCCCATTTCTGACCACTGGAGGAAAGCGAATTTTCACTCACTAAGACTATAACACCATATGAACGTTTGATTCTTGTTTTAACACGTTCTTTCCATTCTTTATCGTATGCTTCTTTTACTGACATATCGATATATTCAAACGGTGATTTTGTGTTTAGAGATTGACCTTTCAAAAAGTCTCTCTGCTTTTCATCTTTCATTGCAAATGCAACGAATATTACCTTTTTGTTTGCCATGATTCTTTTGTTGTTTGGTTAAATTCTTTTGTCCCTCACCAGCCTCCAGTAATGGTATCCTAACGCTGTCAGCTTGCAACTTTTCGAATTCATAGCTGCGAAGTACATGTGTTGTTCGTCAACAGGAACGATTAACCCCACACTCGCCAGTTTTTGAAGGTCTTTGAATTTTGGCACATTTCGTTCATCTGCATAGGGTTCTACAAAATCATGTTCAGTAGCGGGATTATTGGTAAACTCAAATGATGGGTCCAAATCAAAGTGGTCTTCAGCGGAGGTGAAATAGTAATTGAGTTTTCTAAGTACTTCTGAAGAAACTTGCGGAGAAATTTTACGCAAGGAGGTAAATCGAGTGATATTGGTTTTGAATACTGGACGTTGATCCCATGGCCCAAGAGCTTGATCTATGTAAGAGTAAACACTTCCAGGAGTGATATGACCTCTTAGGTCTGCCGCACCACCTTGCATCGCATCTAGAAGTAAGCTGGTGAAAACACCATGGCCTTTGATTTCATCTTCAAGAGATACTTCATCTTCTTTGCTTGCTGCTAAAATGGAAACACCTTCCCCCAAGTGAGCATTTTGTCCTCCCCCCAACCTGGGAGTGCCAAACGAGCCGGCATGGCAACAATCTAATATAATGACTCGATTTTGTGCTTTGGAACTATTAGCAATATTCAGGATTTCATCCATGGAAATTCCTTCATCATTTATTGTGCAGTCTGGAGTCACAATGACACCACCACCTGAACCATCAAATATGCCATGACCGGCAAAATAGAAAAGTGCAGTTTCACACTTACCTGAAAAGAGATCTATAACATGACCTTTAAGTTCCGCCTTCGTTGATACATCGGTAAGTAGTCTAACATCAATGTTGGGAGAGCCGTCACCATTGATCTCTAGGGTGTTTCCAAATGCTATGGCATCTCTTATAGCACCACTTAGTTCATTATCAGGATAGTTGTCTATGCCTACCACAAGTGCTTTTTTCATAACTGTTAAGATTTTAAGGAAGAGGAAGGGACTGTGCTTGGGGCTTTTTTCCTTTCAGCCAAGAATCAAAGTCAATGTATTTATACCGTGATTCGACCACATAAAGTCTCCCCAAATGTTGCACGATGTAAGGGTATAGCGAGAGGTATTCAACTCCCTGAAACCTGTTGGTGGTTACATTTCCTTTTTGCACCGGGACAATAGCCACTTTGTCTTTTCTGCCGTCCATAAATCCTGATTCCCAGGGCATCCATTTGGAGGCAGTCGATTTGCTGGAGGAAGCAAAATAAAGGCACTTGGATTGATTCATGCGTTCGCGGACTTTGTCGGCTACTTTCTTGGTTACTCCACTTTTGCCAAGTCCGGGGTCGACTATCCAGTCCACATATACCTTGTAGCCCAGATTTGTTAACACTGTAAACAAGCCCTTTGCGTAGGGCTTGTCGGAATGACTGTGTGAAAGGAAAATGTCAAATTGGGGAGAAAGCTTTTTGCTTTCGTTTAGCATTTGCCGGCTTTGTGCAGAAAAGGTGACTCTTTGACTCTCGGCAATATTGAGAAGTTCGTTACTAGTAAAAAGGGGCATGGAAAATTAGTTTTGATGAATGATTGTTAATCTCAAAATTCGCTGTTACCATGCGCTTTAAAAACCTCAGATCAGTCCATATTTTTTCTCATCGAATTCGAGGGTATTATAATCAAGTCATAAAAGTCAGAGGTCTATTATTGTGGATTGTGAGGGGCGAGCAAACCATATTTTTCACCCCCCTACACAATTCACAATTGAATTCACAATTGCGATAATCGCATCTTTACAGTGGTGCAGACAGATGCACGCATGCTCTCCATCCCTCAAACGTTAATCGTTACGAGAAGTGAACAGGAATAAAGATGTAAAGAGGAGAATGCCTTTTTTCGATAAACCAGACTTTCGCCTTAAATCCAGTAGGAGTCCAGTAGGAGTCCAGTAGGAGGGGACCGGTCGCTGTTCTTGGGGAGCCTGAAAGAATGCACTAGTAGGATTTGCCTGGGCAGGTAGCTCGTAGATAGTCGTTATTCCTTCTCTTTCACAAACCCGTTTTCAACAGCGTAACGTACCAGCATGAAGCTATTCTTAAGACCGAGTTTCTCCAAAAGGCTGCGTCTATGGGCTTCGATGGTGCTAGTCTGTCGAAATAGCTTTGTGGCAATCTCAGGCGAGGTCAGTCCGTCTGCAATGAATTCCATTACTTCAATTTCACGTGGGGTTAATTTTACCTCAATACCTGTTCCGGTTTTTGCAATTGGTTTTCGTTTGGCTTCAACCATCGTTTGGATAACTTCGGGACTAAAATAATCCTCTCCAGCTACAATGGCCTGAATGGCTGCTACCAGATCCTTGGATCCTTTATTTTTAAGAACATAACCACTGGCTCCTGCTTCTAGCACTGCATCAATGTAACTGCTTTGATTAAACATGGACAAAATCAAAACCTCAACATTTGGAAACTTCTCTTTTATCTGCTTGGTGGCTTCGATGCCATCCATATCCGGCATTTGGATGTCGAGCACTACCAGATTTACTTCCAACCGATGTAATTGCTCCAACAACTCTTTTCCGCTGGTTGCAGTTGCCAGTACCTGAATGCCTTTTTTTCCCTCTAGCAGGGAAGCAATGCCCTCAATTACAATTTGGTGATCGTCCGTGATGATGATGTTAATCATGATGATGTGATGGTTTTCGTTCCTAATTCTGTAGGTAACAATGGAATCGCTATTGTTACAATCGTTCCTTTGCCTGGAAATGAGTCAATGACCAACTCTCCGGAAAGCATTTCTATTTTTTCCCGAATGTTTTTCAACCCCAGGCCTTTTCGTTTTTTGGAGAGCCCATTCGTCACGTTTTGGTCGAAACCTTTTCCATCATCTTCAACAGTGATTTGTATCCGATTGTCGGAAGTTTGAAGCAGCTGTATCGTCACTGAAGCAGCACCTGAATGCTTCAGGGTATTGCTTAAACAAACCTGAATCATTTGGTAAATCTGACTTTCCAGTTCGCTACTCAGTAAGCGGCTCCATTTGTTGATCAATACTTCCATGGTTAATGCACCCGAGGCATTCACACGGGCTTTCAACTCTTCCAGTGCCAGTATCAAACCAGAGTCGGTTACAACACCAGAGGCCAAATTGTCGGAGATGTTTCGAAGTTCTTGGATAGACTCTTCCAGTAAGTGGTCGGCCTTGTTGAATTTCTCTTCTGTTTGTCGTGCCCTGCCCTTAACGGTATCCATCAATTCCCGGAAGGATTGAAAATAGAGCTGAACCATGGATAAATTACTGCCCAACCGGTCGTGGAGATCGGAGGATATACGTCTCCGTTCTTTGTCTTGCCCAGAGAGCATGGCATTGAGCGTTTTTATCTCCAAATCCTGCAACAGATGTTGTAATTCATCTTCTTTCTCACTAGCCAGCTCTTTAGCTTGCAATGCCTTGTTCTTTTCTCTGTTTCGACTCAGCATGACAAAAAATAATATCAGAATCAACACAAACCCGAAAAGCGTTGCCAGCAGCGTGGTATTTTTAGTGTTGATTTCCGCTTGTTGTCGTTGGAGATCGGCCTCCTGCCGTTCCCCTTCTTTCTCCAAGACTTCCACACGTTTCTGTTCACTCAAAAACTTCGATTCCAGATCCATGGCTTTTCGGTGCTCCTCTACAATAGAGTCACGAATTTCATTGTACCTGCGTTCATATTTATAAGCCTGAGAATAGTCTTTTTGTGTAGAAGCGGTCAACGCCAATTGTTCCAAGGCTTCCATGCGGAGAAACATGTGATTGCCTAAGGTAGCATATGCCAAACTTTGGCTAAAGTACCCTTCGGCAGCTTGAAGCCGCTGTTGTTTCAATGCTAAATGACCTAAGTTGAGGTATGTTTCTGACAACCCCTGAGGGTTGCCAAGCGTGTCCCAAATGGCCAGTGCTTTTGAAAATAAAGTATCGGCTTCATCCAAATGCCCCAAAAGAAGTTGAATCAATGCAATGTTGTTATAGCTGCCAGCCAGATCGTTCCATTGTCCTAATTCGGCTTTTAGTTGGGCACTGGTCTCATAGGCATCCAAAGCCTGTGAAAGTTCATTTCGTGCCCAATAGATATTCCCCAAATTGTTCCATGCACTAGCCTCTCCTTTTTGATTTCTAAATTTTTGAAAAATACCCAGGGCCTCACGAACCCGGTTCTCAGCTTTTTCATAACTCTCCCGCAGCTCGTAGAAGGTTCCCAGATTCAGGGCGGTCCAAGCCATTCGTAAAGTGTCATTTTCCGCTTTTCGAATCTCGTAGCTTTGAAGGTAACAATCCAGTGCCCCCTCGTAGTTGCTGGTCTGCATGTACAATGTCCCGGCAAGATTGTAGGTCATCGCCAAATCATCGGTTTTTTTCGGGTTCGGTTGGTCTGACTGGTTAAAAATTACCAAGCTTTCGAGGGCATGATCCAGGGCAAGTTGGTATTGACTTTTTAGCTCATACACAACAGCGATTTGGAAGTGGGCTCTGGCCATTCCCCGATCATTGTCAATCGATGTTTCAATAGCCAGCGCATTTTCATACGCCTCAATGGCTTGGTCGTATTTTTCCTCTTCCTTAAAAATGAGCCCCAACCGGTTTAATGCGGTGGCTTCTCCGCTTTTGTAGCCCATGCGCTTTGATAGAGAGATGGCCTTTTGGGCATATTCTTTGGCGCGTTTCCTGGCCTGCTTATTTTTAGTTGCGCGTAACTTCCACGCCAATTCGTTGAGGATTTCAACTCGGGTAGAGTCATTCAGTTGTTGAGTCAATTGGTGAACCAAACTATCCAGTGTCAGACTATCTTCAGAAACAGAAGAGTGGCTGAAAGTTGGATGGATGACCGACAAAAAGAATAACCCGATAAATGCATATTTTCTCATAAGGTATTCGACTTCTCTTGAATAACTAAAATATGATTTATTAATAACTATGGCATGTAAAACGCCCGACTCCTTTGGAAGTCGGACGTTTGGAGTGAAGGGAACTAAAGAAACTGCGGATGGAATTACAAATTAGGTGGCCCGGGCTTCATATCTTCCTCAGCATGATCCTGATGAACGACCCCTTTGCCTGTAGATAGGTTTCCTGTGGTGGTAACTTCCACTACTTCGACCTCTATCCATGGGGCTGTGCTGCTTAAGGTAATGCCTGTTAGCTCCAAACTGTGTACGGTAGGAGTGAGCAGTTCAAAGTTCAGTTCATTACTATCTCTTTCCACTTTTAAAACGACCTGCCACACGCCATCCGAGTTAGCAGCAGTTGGTAAAGTTTCCCAACCAATGGGCCGGTAATCGGATTGTGGGAACAGTGTGACCACGTGGAGCACGTAGTCTGTTTCAGTGGATTCTTTCCCTAAAAAAATCTGAGGTTGATAAAATTGCATAATTCCTGGTTTTGATTAATTAAAAAAAAAATGGTTAGATGGTGAATGGCTTCTCCTTTCGAAAGGCCTCAATATGTTTTTTGTATTTCCCCAATGCAGCGTGGTTAGGAAGTTGCTTGCGTTGATTGATGGTCAACTGAATTTGTGATACAAATGAATCGTAGTTCCCTTCAAAGGCTCCATCATTCCAGACCTCCAGAAGGGCCTTTGTAAAGCGCCCGTGATCGGCACCATCTTTGGCGCGTTGCTGATCCCCGCAAGCCGAAATTAAACGAACCGATGCCTGAACATTTTCTTCGCATGTCTCTTGCTTTTTGGAATTGGTAAGCAGTTGCTGTTGGTGATAATTACCGGCTCTGGATCTGGAGCTGGATAAGGTGCGAATGCGCATACCTTGCTGCAGTTGACTGGGCTTATTCGCAAATTTCAATTTGCCATTGTTCAAATCGCGGATGATGGTGCCACTGTGGCAGCTGTCGGATATAACTAGAATGCGGACACCTTTTGCAAAATACTTCCACAATTCGTAGAGCTCATCATCTATGATAATTCCGTTATAAAAACACCAACATTGGTCCATGTCGCTTTCTCCTTCGTCTCCGTTGTAGTCTTTTTTTTGCCCGCCATGTCCCGAGAAGGTCAACAAGAATATGTCTCCTGATTGCAGCCATTTACTGTATTCAACCATCCGGTGTTGGAAATTGAGCAAGGAAGCGTCTTTAGTCAAAAGCGTTTCGACTCTTTGATAGCCAAGAGAACTGGAGATGTGAGCCATGGCTCGGGCATCGTTTTCGCACCCACGTAATTTTCCTTCCCAACTTTTGGCATAATGTGTTGGGTCGACTTTGTTGAGTCCTATGTGCAATGCGTATCCTTTAGCCATTTTTCTTCTTTTTGTGATTTAGTGGACGCTGCAAGTCCCGTTACTTCTCTGTTAATAAATGCTCCCTGTTTAATAAAATGGTCCCTGTATTGGTTTATCAATATGACCTGAATGCAATCTTGGTTAAGCTGTTGGTAACTGTTGGTTTACAAAGGTCATCTACCGGGCAACCAATAAAAACCTCGAATAGAGGGAAAATGCCTTCCCCGAATTTGGGGAGGTTTAAAACCGGTGCATAAGGGGTATATATGAAGGTGGGAAGCCCCCAACTTTGCTTAAAAAATGATCCGATGAAAAAGGCTACTATCGCAATTACCCTTAGCAAAAACTTAACCAGCAAGAACTTAATCGATCCAGCGGAATTGATGGAGTGGTTAGACAATGATTTACAGGCAGTTGCTGAAATTAAACTGTCAGCAAAAGGGAACAGGAGCAATCAATTATTAAAATCCCGCGGCTTTGTTGCACAGCACCTTCCCGATTTAATCACAGTTGTCGGGCCACTGATCGGCTCGGGGGTGACCATGCTTATTAATTCCCTGTTGAAGTTCTACAAAGAGCGCAACATAGCCTCTGGCTCTGTCATAAAGCTGAAAGGGAAATCTGGTCAGGAGGTTCATTTTCCAGCCAATACCTCCGAGGAGAAACTGAAAATGCTTTTAGAAGCCACTAAATCATTGGATGAAATTGTGAAAATAGAACTGACCGAAAGTCAGGATGATCACGAGTCTGGGGACTGATCCTTACAAGGGAAAATTGCCCGTCAAATTGAACTTTAGAAAAAAAAGTGAAGCTCCGGTTAAATCTTAACGTGTCAAAGAATTTTCAACTGATGAAATCAATCAAAATAATTGATGTTCTGTTTCTTTTGGTCCTTTTTCAATCCTGCGGGTGTAATCCAATTGACGCGCAAAAGGGAAGTAAGGAAGGATTGTACAAGGGAATTATCAAAGTAGGACATATGGATGCGCTGGATATGGCTCCACTATTTGTCGCCAAAGAAAATGGTTATTTCAGAGAAGAGGGGCTGGACATTGAAATGGTTTTCTTCGGCAACCCCAGAGATAATACTGAGGCTCTTTCCAAAGGTCGCATTCAATTCAGTACGAACCCATTTACATTTCCCTATCTCGAGGCAAACAGTGGTGAACCCGTGCAAATTATTTCCGCAGCAGGTGGCTTAGGCGTAATTGAAGTGATCATTCAAGGGGAATACGACATTCAGTCAGTTGAAGAATTGGTGCAATGGGTCAAGGCCCATCCAGACAAAAAACTACGCATCTCGGGATTAAAGGGAGGCTTATTGGAGATGGTCATTCGAAAAATTCTGAAGGATAACGCGCTTTCTTATGATGATGTGGAAATGGTTTGGTTCAATGAACGCCTATCAATGGTCCAATCCTTCCAACTAAATGAAGTAGACATTCTCAGTCACGTCAAGCCATACACCACCGATATGATAGTAAATCAGGGCGCAAAATCCCTTGCCAACAACAGCGATGTTTGGGGCAAGGGAACGCCAAACTGCACGGTGACCATTATGGAAGGTTTTGGAAAGCAGTATCCTGGGACGGTCATGGCGTACCTGAAAGCACTTCGCAGAGGATTTCAATTCATTGTGGACCATCCGGAAGAGGCAGCTGAACTTTTGGATAAAGGGCATTATTACAGAGTTGATTTGGATGTGCTGAAATACGCCTTTTCACAGCAACCTGCAGAAGTAATTCTGGAACCCAATGCGCAGGGAATGAAACTTGCCATTGAAGCGATGGTCGAACTAGGGTATATTGGACAACCCCCAAAACAGATCATTAACCTATCTTTTTTACAAGAGGTACAAAAGGAAGTGTATCAAGATTCTGCGGACTTAGGCGAAAAGTGAACACAATATTCCATTTGGCTCTGTTGATCGCCTTCACAACGGAGTGGGACTTTCCGGAAAAATCAGTGGAATCAGTAGAAATACCCTGTTTTTCTTCAAGCAAAACCTCGAAATTTGAGAAACCTCAATAAACTTCAATGAAAAATATGCGCATTTTTTTGAAGGTGTTGCTAGCGGTGATGATGTCGGTAGTATTGCACCAATCCAGTTTCGGCCAAATTTCGGTGACTGTTTCACCGGCAACAGATACGATTTGCCAGGGAGACAGTGTAGCACTTTCAGCGAACGTGGTTAATTGCCCAACGTGTACAGTGGCGTGGTCACCATTGGATGGCACTTTGTCGTGTGATACCTGTTTCATTACAGTGGTCAAACCGCTTTTGACGACTACTTATATTGCCACCCTTATTGATTCAGCCAACAATCCAATTACCGGACAGATATACTCTGCGATTGTAGTCATCAATCCCAATCCGGCATTGTTCATTACTGGCAATGGCTTTGGCCCAGGTGTCGCCTGTGACTCTACTGACTCGGTGACTTTTTATTTTTCTTATGATACCACTGGAACGAGTGTTTCATCCTATGAGCTAAAAGTTAACGGATCCACATTTTACAATTCATCATCTCCACCAGACAGCGTCTCAAAGAAGTTTCCCATTGGGGTGGACACCGTTCAATTTACGATTGTAGGCACCAATGGGTGTACCAGTTCTCTGGATTATTACATTCAAAACATCAAAGACCCCTTTGTCACTGTAACGTCTCCCGGAAACGATGGATGCACTCCGCATCAGGTTTGTTTCCCAATTACATCAAATGATACCAATGGTTCCCTGACCATCTACAATTTTCTATTTGGTGACGGAACCGGCCTTTCGCTGCCCCATGATTCTTTGCCCAGTGTACTTTGTCATTTTTATACCTCCACCTCTTGTGGCATGAACGGAGACCAGTATACTTTTTCAATTGATGCGGTTAATGCGTGTGGGAGTACTTTTGGGGCTGGAGGAGGCATTGAGGTGTGGAGTGCTCCTGTGGCCAATTTCCCTCCGCCAGCAGGAGTGTGCATCAACCAGCCGGTGAGTTTTTCCAACAACTCCCAAATGGGGTTTGACATCAATTGTATGAACACCGACATGTTCCGGTGGGAGTTTGGTGACGGCAATTCAACTACCACCAGTTCCTCAGGCAATGTACCTCATACCTACACCGCACCAGGAAACTACACCATAACCCTCAAAGCTTGGAACGCCACCTGCGACACCACCTACCACACCGAAACGATTTGTGTGGAAGGAATACCCCAAGCGTTGTTTACGCTCAGCGATACGACTGGATGTGTTCCTTTAACAGTCAATACCAACAACACCAGCTTAGTGCCCACATTTTGCGGAGCAGCCGCCTATCTATGGGACTTTGGCAATGGAACTACCGACACCAGCTTTAATAGTTCTGCTACCTTCACCACGGCAGGCACCTACACCGTCATACTCACTGCCACCAACGGTTGTGCGAGCGATGTGCAAACAGTCACCGTGGACGTATTTGATGTGCCCACCGTCTCCTTAAATCCCCTTGGCCCGAATTATTGCGACAGCGTCACCGTGCAACCTCTGGCCACTTTTGGAACAGGTGGCACCACGTTGAGTTCGGTCGCCTGGAGTTTTCCTTCGGGCACACCTGCCAACACCACTGGCCAGATCGCTCCGTCCGTATTCTATGGGACAGCAGGCACCTATACCGTTTCCGTGACCGTGAACAACAGTTGTGGTTCGGCCACCGACTCCGATACCTTCAGCGTTTCCAATTCACCCAATCTGACCACCACGGTAGTACCTCCCATCATTTGTTTGGGAGATATGGCTGTGTTAACAGCATCTGGAGCTCCAACCATCTTGTGGTCAACGAACCAAATGACACCCTCCATTAGTGTAAGTCCCACTGTAACGACAGCATACACAGTGACTGTAACTGACCCCTTGGGGTGCACCGATACCGCGCAGGTCACCGTCAATGTCACCCCATTGCCGACAATATCACTGGGAGGCGATACCACCGTGTGTGTCAGCCTGAATCCGTTTCCAATGGTTCCGGCCACTCCAACGGGAGGTACCTGGACGGGGTTGGGCATCATTGATTCGGTGCTAGGCACTTTTGATCCCGGTTTCGCAGGAGTAGGCGTACACACCATCACCTATGGCTACCTGGACACGCTCACAGGGTGTTTCAACAGCAATTCCCTAAACATCACGGTGGAAAATCCCCCAGTGGCGAATTTTACCGTGGCGAATCTGTGTTTGGGAGACATAACCCAGTTTACCTGGACGGGAACCGGAAACATCACCCAATTCAATTGGGACTTTGGCGATAGTACTAGTTCGACCCAGATGGATCCATCGCATTTGTACACCAGTACGGGAACAAAAAATGTCACGTTGGTTGTCCAGGATGCCAACGGTTGTTTCGATACACTCATCACCCCAGTGACCATAACGGTGACCCCGGTGGCGAATTTTGGATCATCTACCGACAGTGTGTGTCAATACGTGCCCCTTGCTTTTACCGATAATTCGCTCAATGGCCCCGACACCTGGTTGTGGGATTTTGGCGATGGAGGCACCAGCAGTTTGCAAAATCCCACACACAGTTATGCTACACCGGGCACCTACACCGTTACGCTCACGGCATCCATCAATTCCAGTGGTTGTTTTGATGCAGATACCCATATTATCGAGGTGGTCCCAGTTCCGGTTCCCACTTTTCAAACCGATTCGGTGTGCCTGGACGATGCCATGACCTTTGTCAACACCACCGACACGAACAACAGTTGGACACCCTACACGTGGCACTGGAGCTTTGGCGATACCAACACCAGCACCCAGGAAATTCCGACACATGTATATGACAGCTCCGGTACCTTCAATGTGACGTTAATCGCCACCAATTCCTTCGGCTGTACCGATTCCATTTCCGATTCAGTGGTGGTGCATCCGTTGCCCGATCCCGCCTTTACCTTCAACGACACCATTTGCAACGGGAACACGGTTTTCTTTGCGGCATCCGACACCAGCGCCATTGCGTGGAACTGGCAAATTGATACCGGCACAGCCACCGTTCAAAACCCCAACTATTTGTTTCCCGATTCGGGTAGCTATACCGTTCAATTGGTGCTGTTCAATGGTTTTGGATGTGCGGATAGCCTCACAGATACTGTCGTTGTGCGACCCAACCCCATGGCTCAGTTTGCGACCACTCCCGTGTGCTGTGGAGACACTACCCCCTTTTCGAATAACACGGTAACGTCCATTGGTGCCCCCTTCACCTGGGTGTGGGATTTTGGGGATGGTTCAACCAGTGCATTGAGCAATCCCATGCATCCCTATCTGCAGGGAAATTGCACAGAGCATTACAACTCCGTTTTTGACACGGCCACACTCACAGCCATCAATGTGTGGGGCTGTTTCAACAGCGATACGAACAGCATTGAAATCTACCCCAAACCATTGGCCGGTTTTAATTTTGACATTACCTGTGCTGATTCTGTTACCACCTTTACGGATACTACGCTGGGAGTGCCCGTGATGTGGACCTGGACTTATGGGGATGGGGCAGGAGCTACTGGTTTTCCCACCGTAATGCATGATTATTCAGCCGGAGGAAATTACCCGGTAGTACTTGTTGTGGAAAACGCGCAAGGGTGCAAAGATACCGCCAACACATCGGTGCAGGTATACGATTTACCCAATCCGTTTTTTACAGCCACCAAGGAGTGCGATAACGATCCTGTCAGCTTCACGAATTTATCCGGACCACTCAGTCTGATTAGCGGTTATCATTGGGACTTTGGTGACTTCAACGGGACTTCGCCAGTTACCAACCCATTCTACACGTATGCGACTTTTGGCAGTTATCCAGTAACGTTAACCGCAATCACCACCGATGGTTGCGACAGCTCCTTCACCGATTCAGTGACGGTGGTGGAAGTGCCCTTGGTCAGCTTCTCTTTTGACACCGTTTGTCCCGGCCAACCTACCACATTTACCAATTCGACTTCATTTTCGACTGGCCCCATCACCTGGAATTGGAGTTTCGGAGATGGTACACCAAACGATTCTATACAAAACGTGGTTCACACCTATGATTCGGTGGGCCTTTACAATGTGTCGTTGGCGGCCACCATCGATAGTTTGTGTGCAGACACCTTCGACCTGGCTTTGCCGGTGCAGGCTGCCCTCACGGTCGACTTTACTTTTTCTGATACGATTTGCAACACCGACCTGGTCACCTTCACCAATCTTTCTAATGCGTTGTCGGGAACCTTGACCTCTTACCAGTGGGACTTTGACGATGGTAGTTTTTCTACCCAGGTCAATCCACAACACACGTTTGCCAACACTGGCACCTATGACGTGCAGCTGATTGTCACCAACAACGAAGGCTGCCAGGATTCCATCACGCTTGCTGTCACCGTGAGCGCCAAACCCCAAGCCGACTTTGGCGTGGGAGCGGTGTGTTTTGGCAACAACTCACAGTTCACCGATTTAACTGTTTCGGTGGATCCCATTATTAGCTATAATTGGAATTTTGGGGACAGTTCGATAGGTGCTTTTCCACCACCTATTAACAAAAATTATGGCTTGCCAGGCACGTATAATGTGACGCTTGTGGTGAGCACTGGTGCGGGTTGTTTGGACACAGTGATTCATCCGGCTGTGGTGAACCCCATTCCGATACCTGGATTCACATCCAGCGTAGTTTGCACAGGCGACAGCACGTTGTTTACCGACACTTCTTCCATTGCCTGGGGCAGCATTGATGCGTGGTTGTGGGATTTGGAGCCGGGAGCGCAGGACACGGTGGGGCCGATTACCCAATATCCTTTTGACAGTGCTGGATCCTACATAGTTAAGTTGACAGTCACCTCCGATGCCGGTTGCGCGCACGATACCATTCAGGTGGTCAATGTATTTCAAGGCGTTTTTGCCGACTTCGCCTTTAGCGACCCTCGGTGCGAGGGGCTGCCCATTCAGTTTTCAGATGATTCTTCTCCAGACAGCAACCTCTTTGTGCATTATTGGGAATTCCCAGGTGAAACGCGCAATGATTCCAACGAAACCGTCACATTCGCTGCCGGAGGGGTTTACGACATTCTCTATGCCGTACGCAACGGAGAAAACTGTATAGATACTGTGGTTAAACCTGTGAGCATAGGTTCTTTCCCTCAGCCGCAATTTACGCAAAGTGAGTTCTGCGAAGGCAATCCAGTCACCTTCTACGACAACAGCCTTGCGCTGTTAAATGGAAATGTGACGGAGCAATACTGGGTGCTCACACCGGGAGATACCATCACAGGAGATTCCATTGCAACCACCTTTCCGAACTTTGGGGATTTTCAGCTGTACCATTACCTAAATACTAACTTTGGTTGCGATTCAGGTCGGTTGGAGACCATTACCATACATCCAAACCCCATTGCGCAGTTTCAGGCACAAGATTCCTGTTTTGACAAGTTGCTGGTAGACAACAGCACCGTGCCCAATGGCGGCACGATTGCTCAACGGCTGTGGGATTTGGAAGAAGACCGATTCATCCCCGGCAACCAGGATTCGGTGTACCACCAATACAATGGATCTAACAGTAGTTTTCAGGCGCAGTTAACGGTTATTTCCATCCAGGGATGCAGCGATACTGCCCGACAAATGTTAACAACGCAGCCCAGGCTATTGCTCAATGACTTGGACACCTTCACCATTTGTGCTCGTGATACCGTTTCACTCTTTGCCACCTCCACGTTTGCAGCACCCATAACCGATTGGACCTGGCAATGGTTGCCCAACTCAGAAAACATTGACACCGTCAACTGTCAGTGGCCCAATTGCAACTTTGTGATAGACAATACTTCCCGTTCTATCCAAAACTATTGGTTGCAGTTGAATGTGGTTGCAGGAAATTGCCCCCATTCGGTCCACCTGTCGGATAGTATTCAGGTGAAGCCCAGACCTGTGGCGGACTTTTCCTACAAACGGGCTGGTGAGGGAGACAACACCTACCAGTTCAAAGATGAAACGGAAGGAGAGCACACCAGGCTTTGGCGTGCTATTGAGCTTGGGGATACGATTGAGACGAATACCAATTCTGTTTGGAGTACCACTTTTATCAATTTATGGGAGCAAAAAGTTCAACTATTGGTCACCAATGAATTTGGTTGTGTTGATAGTACTCAGGACTTCATCAACCAAGATGAAGGAGCATGCATAGTTTACATTCCCAATACATTTACTCCCAATGGGGATGGGATTAATGATGATTTTTATGTGAAGGGAGATAATATTCGCGACTGCCAGCTGCAAATTTGGGATAGATGGGGTGGGCTAATATGGGAAACCACGGATTGTTTTGGGAAATGGAATGGGGTGACCAGTAAAGGGGTAGCTCAAATGGGGGTATACGTGGTTTACTTCAAATATGACTGTGGCAATGTGGAGAACAGGGATACTATTTCAAAACTCAATTTGGTACGTACAAACAGATAAATGCCTTGGCTGGTTGCTCTGATTTTAAGTTGGACACTCCTGAAAATGGGACTAGTCTATAAAAAGAATAACAGACCCCTAATTAATTCTAATGAGTAGTCTCATATGACCAACAATTTTCCGGAAATAAAAGAAGGCAATCGACCAAAGCGAAATAAGCTAATTGGATGGCTGATTATTTGTTTTGGGGTATCGCTTCCCATGGCCTATATCATCTCACATTTTGTTTGGGGACGCTTTGGGAGTGTTGGTCGAAATATGCTGTATTTAATCGGGTTAGCTGTATTAATTGTTCGGCAAGGCAATCGCTTTATGAAGCCCTATGCAAAGGAGTTACTGGAGCAAGAGGAGCGTGCTCCTCTTTTGTATCTGCGATCATTTTCGCTGGAGGGAATGGCCAAAAGAACCTTGTTGGGAATGGATGTTGGTAGATATATTGATTGGGATCAACATTCACACTTCGAATCACAGCTCAAAGGAGCTCTTGAGTCAATTGGTCCACTTATAGCGTTTGGAAAACCTGGTGAAAAGTTGGAGTGGGCAGGAGCTTTCCGTTTTTATCTTGCTCCTAACGAGGATTGGCAACCTCAAATTCTAAAATTATTTGAAGTTTCCCGGTTTGTAATTATTCGGCTGGGATTGACTACTGGGGTGGAATGGGAGATTCAATCCGCTGTGCGTTACCTCAATCCCGAAAAATTGATTTTAGCAATGCCTTTTTATATGGCGCCCCAAGTGCGTTTATGGACCTCTTTGGCAGATAAAAGGTTCAAAAAACGCGGTATTGATGCGATTGCAAGGCTGGAAAAACTGCCGCTATTGATTTCAAACCATCACAAATACGAACTCCTGCGATCCCGATTTTCCAAACTGTTTCCAGTGCCTTGGCCCAAAAAGGTAGATAAGGCGGTATTTATGACTTTTGATACTGATTGGAATCCAATTCCCCTGACATACGTGATGAGCAAGTATGATTTGTGGACTAAAAATCCTCCTGATCCCAGCTCAGATCTGTTCAAAAGAGAAGCACTCGAGAAGACATTATTGCCTCACCTTCAATCGCTGGGAATTTAATACTAATTGCAATTGTGATTTACTTTTTCCTGATAGGTGATGATAATTCTGGTAGCCTTTACCCGCCTGTAAGGGAATCAAATTTGAATCGGTGAATTCCCGTAGAAATACCCTACCAATTCCCAACTCAAAGTCGCATATTAGCAGCACTGTTCAATTTTTGAACAATGTGGCCGATATTTACCTGTCTGCAACAGCTATAGTCGAAAAATGGATTGATGAAAAATGAAGCTCATGCCAGAATCAAAATAAACCAACTGCTTGAAGAAGCGGGGTGGCGTTTTTTTGACAATGAGGTTGGCCCTGCCAATATCTTGCTGGAGAATCACGTAAAAATTACTCAGGAAGAAGTAGACGCCTGGGGCAATGACTATGAAACAGTAAAAGGCGGGTCGCTGGACTTTTTGCTGGTTGACAGCAACAATAAACCCATTTGCGTGCTGGAGGCCAAAAAGGAAAGCCTTCACCCGTTGGTTGCCAAAGAACAAGCGAGAAAATACGCGAAAACAGTTGGCGCACAATTCATCCTCCTTTCGAATGGGGTCATTCATTACCTGTGGAATTTAGAAAAAGGAAACCCTAAAACCATTCTTAAATTTCCTTCACCCCATGAAATAGGAGCCATCAAAGAATGGAATCCCGACCGAAATTCATTGGCCTCTGAAACCGTAGACAACGACTACATCGCTACCGTGCAAATGCCCGATTATGCCGAACGACCCGAATGGACAGGAGACATAGCCAGCAGCAAAGACTTTATCTGGAACAATGGATTGCGCTTCTTGCGACCGTATCAGTTGAGTGCCATCCAGCATCTGCAAAAAGCGGTTGGTGAAGGCAAAGACCGTTTTCTGTACGAAATGGCCACGGGAACCGGAAAAACATTGACTTCTGCGGCAGTTATTCGGCTGTTTCTGCGCACTCAAAATGCAAGGCGGATTTTGTTTTTAGTGGATCGATTGGAGTTAGAGGACCAGGCCTGGAAAGCATTCACCAATTACCTGAAACCTGATTACAGCACCTTCATTTACAAAGAACACAAAAGCGACTGGCACAAGGCCGACATAGTGGTGACCACCATTCAGTCCTTGCTGTTCAACAACAAATACCGCTACGAGTTTTCGCCCACTGATTTTGACCTGATTATCTCAGACGAGTCGCACCGTTCCATCTCAGGAAACGCACGAGCCGTTTTCGAATACTTTCACGGTTACAAACTGGGATTGACCGCCACACCAAAAGATTACCTGAAAAGCGTAGACCTCGACAAGGTCAAAGAAAACGATCCAAGGGAAATAGAACGCAGAATGCTGCGCGACACTTACTCCACGTTTGGTTGCGAAGGAGGTGAGCCAACTTACCGTTACTCTTTGTTGGATGGCGTGAAGGATGGGTACTTAATCAACCCAAGGGTGCTGGATGCGCGAACCGAAATCACCACACAATTGCTCTCGGATGGAGGGTATGCTGTAACGATCACTACCGAGGAAGGGGAGGCAGAAGAAAACTTTGTTTCCCGTGATTTTGAGAAGAAATTTTTCTCTGAAAAAACCAACCGGGTTTTCTGTACTACGTTTTTAGAGAACGCCCTGCGCGACCCAATCACCGGTGAAATTGGTAAAACCATCATTTTTGCGGTCAGTCAAAACCATGCCCGTAAATTGACAGAGATTTTAAATGAGTTTGCCGAACAACTTTATCCCAACAAATACAACTCAGACTTTGCCGTGCAGGTAACCTCTCAGGTAGGCGATGCACAACAAATGACCATCAATTTTACCAACAACAACCTCAACGGAAAAACCACCTGGCTGGAAGGGTATAAATCGGGTAAAACACGGGTTTGTGTTACGGTTGGTATGATGACCACTGGCTACGATTGCCCGGACCTGCTCAACCTGTGTATGATGCGGCCCATTTTTAGCCCTGCCGATTTTGTGCAGGTCAAAGGAAGGGGGACCCGAAAAAACACCTTCGAGTTCAAGCACAAAAATGAATTGGGGGAGGAAGAAACCGTGCAGCACGAAAAGGAACTTTTTAAGCTATTCGACTTCTTTGCCAACTGCGAATACTTTGAGGAGAAGTTTGATTATGACGAAAAACTAAAGTTGCCCAAACCCAAGACTGGCGGGGGAGAAGGCGGTGGCGAAGTTGGAGTAGACATAGACCAATACACCAGTTTTAAACCCGACCCACTGCTATCAGTGGCCGAAGAGCAAATAGGGGAATATGGGATGAAGGTTGATCGCATGTTCTACCAAAATTTTGAGGACAGGGTAAGAATAGACGACATCATCAAAAAGCATGTGGAACTGGGCAATTGGGAATCAATCAACAGTTACGTACAAAATGAATTTTTGGATAAACCTGAATACACGCTGGAAAAACTGAGAAAGGCAGCCCAGATTGATCGCAAGGTTACCGTTCGGGAAATGATAGAGAAGATATTTGGAATCATCCCAAAATTCAAATCAAAAGATGAGCTGCTGGAAGAAGAATTTGACAAATTCATTTCCATCCATCCCCCTGAAGAGGATGTCAACATAACAGCTCTGAAATACTTCTTTAAAGCCTACATCGTTGACCAGGGCATCCGTCAAATCATTGAAGCAAAAGATTTTCACGCCTTGCAAACCAACCCCACCTTAACCATTTCGCAGTTTAAAGAAGTGGGGACCAAATACCGGGAAGTGATTCCTCTGTACATTAAAGATTATGTAAAACTGGAGCAGTTTGCTGCTTAACGCATTGGGGACTCTGGTCAATCTGAACTCGTTTCAGATGCTCAGAGTCAGCCCAAACCGAGCAAGATGAAAACCGGTTACGCCTACATCATGAGCAATAAAAACCGAACGACACTCTACATTGGGGTTACCAGTAACCTCGAAAGAAGGGTGTTGCAACACAAATCAGGCTGCGGTTCAATCTTTACAAAACGTTACAATTTGCATGACTTGCTTTACTTTGAAAGCATACAAGGAATGCAAAACGCCATTGATCGGGAAAAACAACTAAAACGGTGGCACAAAGAATGGAAATGGAATTTAATAAAGGAAGAAAATCCTGAACTGAAAGATTTAGCTTGGGATTGGTTTACCCAGGAAGAAATAGAAGAATACAAACAAACGATGAAAGATTCCGAAAGATCCTAAACTGGTTTCAGAACGGAAAGAAGGGGAAGGTATAAGTTACACAGACGCTGAAACGAGTTCAGCGTGACGATGGCGATTGGCGATAGAGCTGTTAGATACACTTGCAAAAAAAGAAAAGTCGATTGCCGCAACAACCCGGCACAAACGCTGCCCGCCCCCAAGGTGCAGATTGAACCCCTGGCCATGGACTTGAGCAGTGATGCCGTGGTACACAAATGCGAAACAGAATGAAAGTATTAGTCGACAAAAAGGACATCGAAAAGCAACATCAGGCCTTCATAAAAAAGCTTGACAAGTTTAAATCTGAACGCATCATTGCCCGTACTGGACACAAAGGGCACAGTTTTGATGCCGAGGTTTGTTATTCAAAGGAATTGAATATCTGGTGGTATTTTAAAGGGACGGATCCGGGAAAATCGGGGGTGCGGTATTGGAATGCCTTCGGAACCGGCAAACCAAAACCGGGCAAGTTAGTCCACATTATTTGTGAAATAAACTACCCCGAAAGTGGCATCAACAAGAAGGTGGCGGCCAGTTGGGTGAAAGATGGGGGAGATGTGTTGCTGGTGCACAGTGGCAACATTGGCGGAGGAAGAAAAGGGATTGGCAAAAATGGCTTCATCGAAAATTACAACGGTTCGTTTCAGGAATTGGATGTAGACGGATTGCCCAATTTAGTAACGGTTCTTGGAAGCATAAAAGATCCCCGACTACCGCATTCCATCGCCAATTTTGTGCGCGAAGTTGCCCGGGTCAAAGCCGTGTTGGTGGGCAAAGCTTCCGGTTCTAAACCTCAGGACCCGCTGGAAAAAATTCAGCACACTTTTAACGAGGAATTTTCGGGAACCAAATCGTATGACAAGGAGAAAGGAAAAGTTGCCGTGACTGCCTATCATGGTCTGGTGGTCAACTCCCTCAAAGAAATTATTTCCGATAAAGGTCACCTGGTGGCCAACGACCAGCAAAGGGATTTATACATTTACACCAAGAAGTCCGAAATTGATACCGTATTTGAAGTGAAAACCTCCGTGACATCGCAAACCATATTTACAGCCATCGGGCAGCTCTTTGTGAACAACGCGAGGCTCAAGACCATGCCCAAGTTGGTGTTTGTTATTCCTGAAAAACCAACCACCAACTTGGCGAAAACACTGGCCAAACTCAATGTAAAGGTCCTCGTGTATAACTGGATAGACAACCGCCCAACATTTAACAACCTGGAATCAGTGCTTGCATGTTAGATACAACCACCAAAAAAAGAATAGACGACTGCCGCGATATCCTGGTAGGAAAACTACCCGACCCCAAAGCGCAGATTGAGCAAATTACCATTGGCTTGATCTACAAGTTTATGGACGATATGGACAAGGAAGCAGTAGAATTGGGAGGTACCGCCAAATTCTTTTCGGGCGACTTTTCAAAATACAGTTGGGACAGCCTGTTCGACACCAAGGTAACGGCTACCGAAATGCTGGACTTGTATTCCCAGGCGATCGTCAGCATGGACAAGAACCCCAACATTCCCGAGCTGTTTCGCAACATTTTTAAGAACGCCTACCTGCCATATCGTGACCCGGAAACCTTAAAACTGTTTTTAAAAACCATTGGCGAATTTGAATACACCCACAGCGAAAAACTGGGGGATGCCTTTGAATACCTGCTGTCAGTGATGGGGTCGCAAGGCGATGCCGGACAGTTTCGCACCCCCCGACACATCATCGACTTTTTGGTCGCCTGTGTAGACCCCGGCAAAACAGACACCATACTCGACCCAGCCTGTGGCACTGCGGGTTTTCTTATTTCTGCTTTTAAACACATCATGGGCAAAGCCGAGACGGGTAGAGGCCTGAGCGGAGCCGAAGGCCTAACCCCGGCCGAACGCAAACGGTTGATCAAAAACTTCGTGGGCTACGACATTTCCCCCGACATGGTGCGCCTGAGCCTGGTCAATTTATACCTCCACGGATTTCCCGACCCACACATTTGGGAATACGATTCGCTGAGCAGCGAAGAGCGCTGGAACGAAAGCTTTGATGTGGTGCTGGCCAACCCACCATTCATGAGTCCGAAAGGCGGCATACGCCCCCACAAAAAATTCACCATCAGCAGCAACCGCAGCGAAGTGCTGTTTGTAGATTACATAGCCGAGCACCTCAACCCCAAAGGCCGCGCAGGCATCATCGTGCCCGAAGGCGTCATTTTTCAAAGCGGCAAAGCCTACAAAGACCTGCGCAAAATGCTGGTAGACCATTACCTCTATGCCGTGGTGAGTTTGCCCGCAGGCGTGTTTAACCCCTACAGCGGTGTGAAAACCTCCATTTTGTTGTTGGACAAAACCCTGGCCAAAAAGACCAAAGACATCCTCTTTGTAAAAATTGACAACGATGGCTACGGCTTAGGCGCACAGCGCAACGCCATCAAAGGCGGCCAGTTGGAAGAGGCGGTGACCGTGTTGGCAGAGTTTAAGGCAGGCACGTTTTTGGAGAGTCAGGCTGAGCGGAGTCGAAGCCTGGCCCATGCCGTGCCCAAAACCGAGCTGGCAAAAAATGGCGATTATAATTTGAGTGGGGAGAGGTATAAGAGCATAATTGAAATAAATTCAGATTATAAGTTGGTGGAGATAAGTCAGATTTGTGACAATCTTTTTGCTGGAGGCGATGCGCCTAAAGAATATTCAAAAACGATAACAAAAATTTTTAACATTCCAATTTATTCAAATGGAGTGGGTGAAAAAAGTTTATATGGTTATACGAATAAAGGACGAGTTGAGGAAGATGCGGTAACTATTTCTGCAAGAGGAACAATTGGATATCCCATGGTAAGAAAAGCACCGTTTTTACCAATTGTTAGATTAATCGTAGCTGTACCAAATAAATCTATAGTAAATATTAACTATTTAAAATTAGCCTTAGATTCAATAGAGATTTACCGGAATGGGAATTCGATACCACAATTAACGGTTCCAATGATAAGAGAGGAAAAAATTCCCCTCCCACCATTACCCATACAAGAAGCCATAGTAATCGAAATAGAAGGCTACCAAAAAATAATCGATGGCGCCAAAGCCGTGGTGGCCAACTACCGACCCCACATCAACATTGACCCGGATTGGGAGATGGTGGAGTTGGGAGAGGTGTGTGAGATCAGGGGGGGCCTAGAAAGAGCTATTGACAAGAGTCTCCCTTATATTGGTGCTGATAGCATACAATCGAATACAGGTCAGTTAATTAAGAAAATGACAGCTGACGAACAAGCGGTAAATGGACCTGTATATAAGTTCTCAGGAAGGAATATTTTATATAGCAAAATTCGACCTTATCTGAATAAAGTAACTCTCTCTGATTTTGAGGGCTATTGCAGTTCTGACATGTATCCACTTGGACCTTCGGACAGAGTAATGATTCAATACTTATTCTATTTCCTTCTTTCTGAAAACTTCAACAATGCGATAAAAGGGTTTTACAATCGGGCCAGCATTCCAAAGATTAATAGAAAACAATTGTTTTCTGTAAGGTTGCCATTGCCCCCACTAGAAACCCAACAGCAAATCGTAGCCCAAATCGAAAATGAACAAGCCCTGGTGAATGCCAACAAAGAACTCATTGCCCTTTTTGAGCAAAAGATAAAAGATAGAATAGCGAAGGTGTGGGGTGCTTCGACTCCGCTCAGCACGGAGGCTTCGACTGCGCTCAGCACGGAGGCTTCGACTGCGCTCAGCACCGAGGCTTCGACTGAGCTCGACTCTGCTCGCTCCAGGCCGCTCAGTGCAGGAGTGTAAATCGAGTGACATGCAACAAAAAGCCACCGCCATACGCGATTACCTCTATGCCCTTCAAAACCTGCATGACGAGAAAATCTTAATCAACCGCCACAGTTTTACCTCCCAAATCGGAGAATGGCTGGTGGCCACTATCTACGATGGCGAACGGGCAAAAAGTGGCATACAGGCAGGCTGGGATGTAATTGCCAACGGAAAATACATCCAGGTAAAAACACACGCCAAAGCAGTGAGCAACAACTCCAACTTTACGGCCATATCCAGTACCAGTAAAGCGCATATAGATGAATTGATTGTTCTTAATTTTAGCCCCGATTACAAGCTGCTGGAGTTTTATCAGCTCAGTTGGGAAGAAGCACAAAAACACATCAAGTTCTCTGGAAAGAACAAACCCCGGGAAGAATTAAATTGGAGCACCATCAAACACCACCGAGTGCCCCTGGAGCAGCTACCCAACCAAGAAGTTGTGTCCATTTTTAGGTAACAGGTAGTCAGTGGCATTCAGTGTGGAAGGCCAACTAACGCCAGCCGCTCCATCCACCCGCAACCCATTTACCTGCCTTAGTCGTTTTCTGCATAAACGCCCTCCGTCCCGCTTTTTAGTGTGATTTCCCGTAGTTATACGCTACCAATTGTGGTTTTGGTGAATTAGTTTTGGGTGATACCTCCAATTGGAGTGCGATTCAATCCAAGAGGTAATCAAGAAGGTGAATTGAAATTAGATTATTGTGTTATTCAAACGATAAATATGTCAACTGTTACATGCCCAGAGTGTCATGAAGATAATGCCTATTTCGAAGTCCTAGATGAACACGGAGCTCGATACAGGTGTCCCGATTGTGATTTTGAATGGACAGACGCATCCATCCGGGCTGAAATGGATATGGACGATGCGGAAGAATAAAGTTTGAGAAGGAGCAAATTGGAAACTATGTGTCCTGTTAATGCCCATTTACTAAGACTTAAAGGAATCAACAATGTCAATTGATCGACTGGAAAATTTCGTGCGGGAAGAAGTATTGAATCTGGAAAAATTATCAGAGGATCTTCGAAGCTTTAACTTATTTGACGTATTAGGGGTGGGGCACCAGGAAATACAGCATTCGAATTTTTTGGCCTGGTTGTTAAACCCTAAACAGTCGCACGGGATAGGCAATTATTTTCTTAAATCTTTCATCAACGAACTTACCGGGATATCGTCCACCAACCGCATTCAATGGATGCTTTCAGATCTGGAAAAAGTGACCATACTTCGTGAATGGAAGAACATCGATATTTTGATTAAATCCAGAGACCCGGACTTTGTTATTTGCATTGAAAATAAATCCAGAAAGCAAACCGGAAAGAGTGGTGACGACCAGCTGGTGAAGTATGCAGGGACGGTGGATCAATACTTTTTGGGAGAGTTTGATTGCGCTTTTGTTTATCTGACCCCCTTTTCGCGAATACTAAAGGATAATGAGGTAGCATTGGGATGGGAAAACGTCACCTACCAGTGGGTATCCAAAACATTGGAAGGTATTCTCAACGATTTTGAATTAACCGATGATGTAAAAGAATTCATTCATGGGTATTGGTCTAATATGAATAAAAACATACTGATGTCTGACAAAAGCATTGACCTGGCCAGAGAGATTTATCAAAGGCATAAATCGGCTATTGATTTTATAGTTAATAATAAGCCGGTAATATGGTCAAATCAACTATTTACCACTATTCAAAAGCACATTGATTCAGATCCTGAATTGGTTTTATTAACGCCCAGAAGCAAGGATATTATCCGCTTTTTACCGAAATCCGTTCATCCGATTTTTCAGTTGCCGATTAATGCCTGGGCTGATCGAAATTTACTTTTTGCGATTGAGATATTTATTAACGATTCTTCTATTTGGTTTAAGTTTTGTTTTGGGGCCATTAACTCAAAAAAGGATGACCGCGAAAAGCACCAGGAAATAAAGAACAGGTTTTATTGGGCGATGAAAGAGTTTGAAAGCTTGAAAAACTACACAATATCTTCTGGGCCAAAATATCAATACCCCTCTGTGGCCTATTATACATTATTTAAAATTTCAGAAACCAAGGCAGTAGATGCCAATGGATTTCTTGAATTTTTTAAAGAAAGGTTCGAAGGATTTAAGGCAAATATCTTGGCAAAATGGGAACAGGAAGTGAAAGAGAATCTTTCTTAGAGCTGAGTCTACAAGGCTCCAAAGTATTGAACTTAGTTGGTGCTTTTTTAGAATTTTTTCCGTTTGCTGCAAACTTTAATTTGGCAAAGTTTGCGTTAATTTATGGCTTGTATGAGCTGGCTGTGTCACTTAGTACACGGCATTGCGAAAGCAGATTTTCCTCTCACTCTCCCTCCAACAACCCCTCAATCACCACCAACAGCTGCTTAGCCCCCTTGATTTTTAATTGCAACCGCAGCAGCCGCACCTGCGAGTAAAGCAGTAGCTGTTCCTGACAATCGGCATCGAGCAGGCGCAGGAAGGTGGTGGCCCGCTGGCTGCATTTGCCGGTGGCCAGAATGGCGGCAATGCCACGGAGCTTTTGCAGCAGCCGTTGGCGGGTATCGGTTAACCGGGCCAACTTTCGTTCGAGTCCGAGCAAAGAGTAGTGCAGGTCCGCACGGGTGCGGAGGAGAAAGTCCATGCAGTCTACCCGTTCTGTTTGCAGCAGCTTTTGCACAGGAGTAGGAGGCTCTTCCTCGGCTTCCATGGCGTTGGCATAGGCCACTATGTCGAGCAGTAAATGGGTAGGCACGGGGCGTTCCCCTTTTTCCATCAAGTGGAAATAGCTTCTGCTAATGCCAAACAAACGGGCCAACTCCGACTGATTGAGTTGGAGTGCATTCCGGCAGTGCTCGAGCACGCCCTTGGGAGTATGTAACCTGTTGTTTTGCACGGTGAGACCCTTCTTTCTATAAAACGGAGAGGAGAAATCGCAAATTGTCAACACCAAAGTTGTCAACGTACGCGTGTCGACAGGTTGCGTGTTTACAACATTCAATATCAGAGACTTAACAGTTGATGAGCGAGCGAAGAAAAAAGCTAAAAAATGTTAAACCGACTGCTACCACTGGTTTTTTTGAGTTTTAGCTGGCAATAGAAGCCCGGCCCGGCAGGTTTTAATAGAAGCGAGTTGCAACTCCGTTAATCCAATTTATTCACTAAAAAAATCAGTTATGAACTATTCAATCAACCAACTGACCACCATCGCGGATTGCGATGCTGTGTTGGTACAAGTACAAAAACAGAAAGATGATTTAACCTATGCCAAAACTACCCGGGAGCGCCAACTGGCCATTTGGCGAACGCACCGTAGCGACCGATGCCAGCCTACTGGCGGTGATTTCCGAAATCAGTGCATTGCAATCCGTAGTAGACGGCCTGCCCGAAGGCAGCGTGAAAGAAGACATGGAGCGCAAAATCAGACGGCTCGAATACCGGCAAACGCTCTTGTCTGACCGTAGCGAAGACTACGACATTGCTGCCCTGCTCGACCGGGAACTCGATGTGGGCACGATCGAAGCCGAATTGGCCGAAATCGACACCTTCATCGCGGATTTAGAGACGCACAGGGCGACTTTGTAAGTTGGTTCACCAGGGTTTCTTCAATTGGCCTTCACCCGAATTGGGTGGTGGCTTTTTTCACTTCCCTTGAAGGACTATCCGTTGCATAAATACCTGTTCTTGCGTTCTAAGGATTACGAAATATATTCCACATGGTGCATCATCCAATCGAATCTCGTTCTCTCCTTGTCGTGTGTGGCGCACATTTCTACCGTAGATATCAATAACATCAATACGATAATCGTCAGTACTAGGTTGGGCAAACCAAAATTGGCCGTTGTTAGGGTTCGGCCAAATTTTTAGGGAATTCAGTGCTGAACCGGGCAAGTATCCGACCGAAACATCATTGACTACATGTACCTCAACGACTAAGTCATTTCGAGCGCAAAGTGAATCAGATGGACTATTTGTAACTTAAATTTATCAAACACTAAGTTGCAACGCGCATGAGAGTTTGAAACTTGAACTCCGCTAAAATTTTCTGGCTTTCCAGAGGTTTGTAACCTCGTTCAAAGAACTTCTTTGAATATACAGTTTTGTGAAAAAGTAAATGCCACACCTAGCGTGACATTTAAGTATGTTCTCGAAAACTGTTGTACCCCTGGCTACTGTAGCAAGTAGCACCTGTCCGACCCTTGGCGGAAGCATGCTACTGCAAGGAAAAGAATCTCGCACGAGTATCGCTAGAATAATGATAGAAGATGCGAGTTTAATCAAGGACATTTTTTGCACAAAAAGCTTTTACAATTAGTAACTACTTTTTGACAATTTTCCTATATACAGTCGCGTCATCATTGATTTGAATCCTTAGAAAATAGATTCCTTGTGGTCCGTCTATTTGCAATGACATTTGCCTTGAATGAGCGTAGGAATTAGTTGAGATTACGCGTCCTTGTAGATCTAGTACGTCTACTGTAAGCTTTTCGTAGACTTTATCTGAAGTAATCTCTATTGAACCTTCCGTTGGATTTGGGAAAATGAATAAAGTCTTACTTTTTCCATTTTCAGAGATTCCAGTAGGAGGTGTGGGAGCGATTACGATACTAATACTATCAATGCCCATTCTTAGGGCGCCACCTTGTCCTTGCACTATGTTCACAGTATCATCATCACTTGGAAGAAATTTTATAACGTGAGTTTCAGATGTTGCGACAAATTCAACAACACGTAAATCCCACTGGAGATTGATACTATTATATGGCAGTTGACTGTAGCTTGGTGCTGATATTCCTACTAGGTTATTGTCAAAATAGACTGACCAGGAACCAGACGTATCTATAGCATCGTAAACACTACTAAAGTCTTGTTTAACGACAGTTTGATAAAATCGAATGGCATATCTAGTATCTGGGGCCAATCCAGACAGTGATTGTTGAATCCCCTCATGCCAATGAAAGTTACCGTCACTTGAGGTGGCATTTAAACCACTAACAAAAGTAGAACCAGAATATGGGTTTCCCATTACCCCTTGAGCAGCGAATGGACCATCTATGTCAGTTAAATCAGGGGTATCTCCGATGGTGTCTGTGGCATTACAATTGGGATCGGTAAAAGGCACGGCTTGCCAATCGTCAGGAAGGATGCCAGCGAACGAGATAACTCCATCCAAGTCGCCATTAATAAAAGACTGTGCAATAAGAGCCTTTGTAGCCAAAAGCATGAGAAGAATTACAATTGCATTTTTCATTATGAACTTTTTTATTGCCTTGTTTCATTTTGGTATTCAGCTAAGGAAGCAACTTTTAAAGATAGAATTTTCCTAAAAAGAAACCCACTGCTAGCGGAGAGTTTACAAATGTCCGAACCTACCTGACCAGGAAGGCAGGTCTTTTGATCTCAGCTACGGGGACGGAAGCTTCACCTGTCCGACCTGGTTCGACTTCCCTT
>Ga0316204_10000971_pt1 | contig 88270 bp, 94 predicted proteins | sample 6monrhotite_MG_2_FD_205661 | JGI IMG/M metagenome (GOLD analysis project Ga0316204, IMG submission 205661) | Microbial mat bacterial communities from mineral coupon in-situ incubated in ocean water Damariscotta River, Maine, United States -... | ecosystem: Environmental > Aquatic > Marine >... | reverse complement strand
GGGCTGTCTTAACTTACAATGAACCCTTTGATCAAAATGGCGGAATTCGCCTGCAAAAAGTTAGAGAAAACATGCTTTAAATAACAATCAGTTGACGAGAGTTCTCAAGATAGTATCTGACCCTATTTCTCAATAGCCTTGTAATAACGTATACAGGCAAAGATAGCATACTTATGCTGCTTCTTTGCGAATTATCCGATCTACTGCAAGTTCAGGGCGCGTTAATGGCACAACCTGGATATTAACCTTGTCTCCTATATCCTCTAAGAACTCAAGGTTTTCGTGTAATGTATCAATTTGCTTATTGGTGAATAGAGGTGAGTCATCTTCGGGTCGAAACAATAAAAGTTCATATGATAGCCTCCGTATACCGCCCAAGCTATCCAGACCATGGTTCAAGTCGTGCTCTCTTAGGCTCGCCATCTCTAAAATCCTAGCCTCAGCAAAAGCGACCTGCATGGGCATCCCCCTCGCAGGCAGAACAGAACTAATGTTAGCTGCATAATGTTGCCCGGCGTATGCAACTTTCATAGTTTTTGCATGTTCACGTATTTTATATTTTTTATTGAAATATCCCGCCAATACTGGCTGCCTCGACTTCATTAGCTGAATAACCCTATCTGCAGCAGGAAGTTCAGCTTCATTCTCAGGCTCGCTATCGAATTCTGCTAAAGCTGAAAAAGCTGACGACATGGTCATCGCAGTTCGTAAAACTTCATTTTCCGACTCAGCAAATGTCTCATGAATATGTCCGGCGTATGCACCAGCAAATAGAGGCTGCCAATCTGTGAGGGCACCTCCATTCATAAGGTGCTCTTCAACACTTGTACGAACCATCTCTGCGAGGTTAGAGAATCGAGGCTGAGCTTTACCAAGAAGGCATTTAATGGATCGATCCTGAAGAACCCTGATAACTTTAACTTCATTTTCACATTTTGCAGCAACTGCAATTGTGATTCTCTCACCTGATCCTGGGACTGGCTCAAGATACAATGGAGCCCACTGATACACTTTTTCTGAAAGCGTCGGGAACTGATCGTCAGAAAAAGTTGGAAATTCATCTTCTAAAATCACAGCAGCCTCCTATTCCCTCTGCGAGCATCTAGCCTATCTCTTATCGACCCTATTCTATCGGTGAGGAATTTCATCAAAATATCTGCATTGTTTTTGGAAGCAGCTCTTGCTACACCAGCTCGAACATCGACTAAATTTACACCAGCATGCTTTAGCTCAATGTCAGGAGTGGCCCTGATCAACTTCTCAACATCAAGATCACCAAAGTAAGTTACCTTTTCAAACAGCTGATTTCTTGCATCATTGCTTGCATCAAAGCTGTGACTGTGATCGATCAAGGTAAACTCTTTCCCATCGTAAAGAACATTTCCATTATGCCGATCACTATTGCCCACCCATTCATCAAATGCCGTTGCATCATGAAGCTTGTCCCATGCTCGCATTGCCTGTTTTAATTGAGGAGAGTTGTTGTCTGTGATTATTTGGTGAAGCGTATTCCCTCCAGCCTCTTCTAAACCAAAGGCTAGGAATGATCCTTTGCCACGTATCATTCCTGCAGGAACAAGAACCAAGTATGGCTGAGGGACGTTCAGCCCCAATCTTCGAGCCAGTAATGCACAAAAAGCCTCTGCAGCGATTCTACGAGGCACTTCTTCTTTAATATAAGCACTAATAATGCCAACCGGAGTTTTGATTTGGGCTAGCCAAACATCATGGACATGGTTTCCAGGCGCAGTTCTTGGATTCCTTTCGGCAAGTGTTGCCATTAAAACTGTCATACTCCCCCTCTCAATCGCCCATGCAACAAACTGAGCATAGTTGATTTAATAATCACTCACCACCTCTTGCATTTCGGGGTCAGGCCTTGCAATGACACACCCAGACCCCTTTCTTCAAACACATTCATACTTTGTCTTTCGACTGATCTTTCTCAGGTTCATCCTGAATGACGGTGGCTTCTATGGGAGAATCGTCGATGGAAGCAACATCGTTTCCGCAGTGTTTGCAGATCAGGGCTTCTTCTTTGACATATTCCGCGCACTTGGGGCATTTCTTGCCTGTTGGTTGAGATTCTAGCGGTTTGATGATGATGGAAGCAGGCAGAGCCACGATAAACAGCAGCACGCCGAACACCCACCAGAGCAGTGCGCTACGACCTTTTTTCTGTGCAATCAATGCCGGAATCAGTGCAATCAATGCGAGTAGAAGAAACATCCCCATGATACAAGCCCCCTCAAAGCCAAAAGAGGCTGCGAAGCTACATCATAGCAGCATATCTGTATGTCCCCCAAATAGGGGACAAGATCGGGCTTCAGGCTTTGGATAAACAGGACTCGCTTTTATGTGTGGAAGACCTAATAATTAGCAACATGGTCAATATTCCCGGCAGTATGCTGTTATCTATACCTCAGGGGGCTGCAAGAGCCGTTGGTGCGGCCCTGCCATGGCCCAAAGGGAGCATCGTTTCCGCACAGGTCATACAGCAGCAGCCAAATGCCGGCACCGCCACACTTCAGGTCGGCAATCAGCGCCTGCAGGCCACCATTCCCGGTCAGATTCCTCAAGGTAACATCTGGATCCAGCTGATGGATCGCGGTAATCCAGCTCAGTTCCGAATCCTATCGGAATCACGTGCCATTTCCCTGCTGGCAGACAAGTTAGCCGAAACGGCAGCTGCAAGTGGAACAAAACAGGGTGGCCCGTTGCAGCGCCAACAGCAGCAGGAGTGGCCCCTGCCGCAACAAACCCAGACCGGATTTAACGCAACGCCTTCATCCAACGGCAACATGTTAATGCTTGAGGATCGCAACAATGGTTCTACAAAAGGTACGATCCAAAAAGATACGGATGAGGATAGGACTGCTCTACATGGCCGCCTTGATCTCGACGAATTAGGTACGGTCTATTTTGCCATTGAAAGCAAACCCGATGCCCCGCTAAAGATTAAACTCAGAACAGCTGAACACAGCTCCTTTCTTACCCTGCATGAGCCTTTCAACGACTGGCTGGCGGAAAAAAGTCGTGAACGCGGTATAGAGGGTCAGATCAGCGAAGGCGATGAACCGATCATCAAACCCAAACCTTTGGGAACGATGGCATGAAAAACAAGAACAGTGACAGAGAGGCTGCGATTGCCCTCTCCTACGATCCTGATGGCCTTACAGCACCGACCATCGTTGCTTCAGGTTATGGCGAAATTGCCCGACGCATTATGGAACTCGCCAAAGAAAACAGCATCCATATCCATCAGGATGATAATCTGACCCAGCTGCTTGCCCGGGTTCCGGTAGGCACCCAGATTCCCGAAGAGGCCTATCAGGTCGTTGCCGAACTGCTGGCTTTTCTCTATCGGGCTGATCGCAAAATGGGTGAGAAAAAACAGGGGTAAAACCCGATTCTAAGCTCCACAGCGACAAAGCCTGGAGAGAATTGACATTCATCCCTGTCGCCATACCGTGCCGTCACTCCTGAAGAGATCCTTCAGAAGGAATCACACAATTCCGCGAGGTATACTCATGAAGTTCAAGACGATGATAATGACTGCAGCACTGGCTTTCTCTCTGGCCGCCTGTTCGGATGAAAAACCTGTTGAAACTGTCACTGACGCAGTTGATTCAGCTGTTGAAGCTGTTGCTCCAGCCGTTGAAAGTGCAGCTGAGAAAGTGAAATCTGCCGCCTCTGACGCAGTCGAAAGTGCCTCTGAAGCCGCAACCCCTGCTATTGAAGCAACCAGTGAAGCCGCTTCCAATGCTGCTGAAAAGGTGAAAGCCGTAGCATCTGACGCTGCCGACAAAGCCGCTGCAGCCCTTGAAAAAGCCAATAGTGCTATCAAGGATGCAACGGCACCGACTGAACCTGCCATGCCAACAGATCCTGAGTCACCTGCAAGCCCGACTATGCCAGTTGACCCCACCGTCGCGTACTAATTCGACTGCAAACGTGGAACTATCAAGGCCTGACTTATGTCAGGCCTTTTTGATTTCGCAAAAGTCTCAAAAAGATTAGTTGTCTAGCCACCAGAACAGCTCAAAACAAGGTATCGAATTGGCAGCCGAAAGAATCAGGAGCTGTACTTCCCGGAAAAAATCTCCAATATAATCCCAAGTGTCAAACTGACGCTGAGCAACTATAAAGGACAGGGAAGAGGCAGTGATTCAACATTCAGAATCCCAATCGGAAAAATCATGAAAACCCTTGCGGTCTACAACATCAAAGGCGGCGTAGGTAAAACCACGACGGCCGTGCATCTGGCGCATGTAGCCTCAGCTGCAGGCCTGCGCACCCTGATCTGGGATCTTGATCCGCAAGGTGCTGCGACCTACTGCCTGCATAGCAAAGCACGCGTCAAAGGCGGCAGCAAAGGGCTGATCGAAAGCAAACGGAATCTCGACAGTCTGATCCGCAGCACCCACTTCGCGAATCTGGATATATTACCTGCCGATTTCTCCTACCGCCATTTTGATACGCTATTGAACGATGTGAAAAAACCGCTGGCACGACTGCACAAGGTACTCAAGCCCATCAAGGATGAGTACGACATTGTTATTCTTGATTGTCCACCGGGCATTACCCTGCTTTCCGAGGCCATATTCGGAGCATCTGATGCTCTGGTTGTCCCTACCATGCCGACCACCCTCTCACTGCGTACGCTCAAACAGTTGATAGATTTCAAAAACAGCGCCAAGCTGAAAGAACTGCAACTGCTGGCCTTTTTCTCTATGGTTGATCGGCGCAAGAATCTGCACAAACATGTGGTCGACTCCCGCCAGCGACTTGAACCCTGGGTATTAAATACCTGGGTACCCTTTGCCAGCGGTATCGAACTGATGACAGAAAACCGTATGCCCATTACTGCTTCGCACCCGGGTTCCGCCTTAAGCGAGCGCTACAGACTACTGTGGCAGGATATTCACAGCGCTCTGAAGTAGCCGCACAAACATTATCATGCAGATCTTCCCCGCACTCTCAAAGCTGATAGCGGCCAGAAGCGGGCCTGATTTGTTATGTATGGATTCCGACTACGAACAAATCTTCATCATTGGTCGATGAGTCATGCTCTACAGGAGCGCACCAGGCGACATGGCCATAGGTTTGAAAATGAACTCGTCCCATCTTAAAACCAAGACGTATGCTATCCCCGTGTTTGAGCAGCCCATCAAGCTCCAATCCCATACCATGGGTTGAAACATCACGTATCTTATTCACTTTCAAGTAACGATCCGAAGCGGCGTGGTAAACCTCCCCTTTAGAGAGATCACAAGAGACATGGCGGTTTTCTGTGCGGTTATCATTGTCCATGGCAGCCCTCCTGAGGTGGCTGCATTCTAACAGATGATTATTTTCTGCATGTCCCCCAAATGGGGAACAAGAACACTATACCCAGGAGGTTCAGACTCTACAGAACAGCATTCCAACCTCTTCCTCTACCTACCTTCGTCGGTTACAATATTGTCTCTAGTCACAAACATTCAGGCCGGGAGAATAACATGAATGCTCTTTCATTTATCACATGGATGCAGGAACACCCTTTTATCATGATGTTCATTGCCCTGAGTTTTTTCCTTCTACTCTTCGGCCTGAAAACACTGGTGTTTGCACGTCTGAATGGCAATGAACCGAAAGAGTAAGCCCGATACGCGGACGTTCGCAACAACATCGGCTCTGCAGTGCATGATCCCCCCGACCCTGAAAACACTACTGTTTCGTAAACGGGTCAGTAAGAAAACTGCCTGTGCAGAGAGACGGTTACAGAAAAACCCTGCGTTGTTTGCTGGGTCATATCGTTCTCGGTAAACACAAATGTCCAACCTGTTCCCGAATCTGTTTCACCCTGCAATCCTAATGAATAAATAAATGGAGCGTCATCCAGCTGTCCCAGGCCGCTTGAGTATGGCGACATGCCACCCTGCCCCTGTATCATCAGTGCAAGCTGATTGTTGAATTTCCAACCCAGTGTCGCCGAACTTCGAGCATAGGGTCTATATAATCGCAGGCAGGACACCTGCCGGAACATCCCGGGCGAAAGTATAAATACCCCAGCCTTCCACATGCATAAACAGGCTCTCACCCTCAAAACTGGCTACGAAGCCCAGCCCTATATCCGGTTTACCACTGCCCCAGCCCCGGTTTTCTGATGCCAGTGGAACCTTGACCGCAGCTAATCCGGCAATCGCCCAGCCATCACCATCGATGACTCCTTTGCGCAAGGAGATCACGGAATTTCCCACTTCCCACTTCCCACTTCCCACTTCCCACTTCCCACTTCCCACTTCCCACTTCCCACTTCCCACTTCCCACTTCCCACTTCCCACTTCCCACTTCCCATCTGCCCCTACCCTGCCATCCCGTGCCATTGCCCGGCCTGAAATAATAAGCAAAACTATTGTCGGGCCGGAAAGTACGACCCATTGCAGGAACACTCAGCAGATCGTGTACATTGTTAACCAACGGATCAAGAACACCATTAAACGGCCGCTGCAAGGAAAGTCGCACCGACAGATCCATATCCCTGGTCAAGACTTTACGCACAGTGTGATCTGCTACATAGAGTTCCATATCAACAAGCAGCTGATTCGCCAGCCATTGATCAGCCAGAATAGTGTTGGAGATATGCTGATCCAGTCGGACATCCCAGTTGCTGTATTCACGCAGGGCTGAATCCGGAACAGGGTCAAAGAAACGTATCAAAGGAGGGTACATATTGCGTACAGGTAGTGGCGATACAATGAAACCTTCGCCTGCCGATAGCACACTGCCACTCCCGAACATGGAAATGGCAAGTAATGCCAATATGAATCTGTATCTCCCATTCACTCTTCTCATAGCCCCCTCCTTAAAAAAAATGATGTAAAATGGCCCACTTGTATAGACTACAGAGCAGGCAATACAGCCGATAGTGGTTCATTATTCATAAAACGCCCGAGCAGACGCAATTCAAGACTGATCTGAAAACTACTCTTTTTCAGGATGTGATCGCGTTGAAAAATTCCACATTTGGATTCATATCAGCATCCTGAAAGGAAATCCCCACCCGGCATCCAAGCGTGTGATCCGCTTCAGCCGACAAGCTCCAAGCGACTATTCCAGTGACTTCAATATCGATGTCAGCACGCCGATAGCGCAGACTAACCACCTTACCATTGGTAATATCGGTTTCAATCATAAGCCCCAGACCAAAAGGTGAAATGTCCTGCAGCTCACAGATGCCAACCACAGATCCATCAACATGCAGACTAAGATCCCCCTCCAACTCTACCTGAACAAAAGGGAATCTGTTGCGATTTCGTCGTTCACACTTCATCACTGTCCCCCTGATCCATAGCTCATTATAGCCGGTTTTCTGCTGACTGTATGAAGCAAGCCCGAATAACTGTGTCAGACCAGGCTTTTACTGACAATCTCGAAAACATCTCCGGAAAGACCATCGCTATCAGCAATACGCTGTAGCTCAGTCCGCATCAACGTACTCCGTACTGGCTCCAGACGTTTCCAGTTCATCAAAGCACGCACCATACGAGAGGCAATCTGGGGATTCATTTTATCCAGTATTGACACCTGATCAGCAACAAACACATAACCACTGCCATCTTCCGCATGGAATATGGCCGGGTTACGCATGGCAAAACTGCCAATCAGGGCTCGTACCTTATTAGGATTACGCATATCAAAAGCAGCATGGGACATCAGTGACTTCACATGCTCAAGCGTGTCCGGCAGTAATGAGGAAGCCTGTACAGCAAACCACTTATCCATGACATTGGCATCTTCAGCCCACTGCTGCTCAAAGCTGTTCAATGCCCTGATACGCTGCTCACAATCACAATTGGCCAACACAGACAGGGCTGCATACTGATCGGTCATATTATCTGCATCGATAAACTGACTGTATGCCAGTGTTATTCCATGCTGACCCTTGTCTGCCGCGAGATAGCCCAGACAAACATTGCTCAGTTTACGCTGCTGCATGGCTTGATCACCCAGAGCAGAAGCTCCCGACAGGGATTGATAGCAGGCCTCCAGCTCACCCGCCAGAGCCGTAGCAATGCTGCGACGCAGTAATTCACGGGCGCGATGAATACGACCGGGGTCGGCCGGAAGATCTGTTTTGCTGACACAGGCTTCAGCAATGTCAGACTCAGACGGTAACATAAGCACTTCCGCCTTCAGTGCCGCATCCAGCCTCTCATCTGCAAGCACCTGGCCAAAAGCTGTTGCAACCAGCGCTTCGGGCTCACTGTTATCAGCAATCATGGAGAGCAGGCTCTGCATGGCCAGCCGTTGTGCTGCTGCCCAGCGATTAAAGGCATCACTGTCATGGGACATCAAAAATGCATCATCTTCAGCGGTGTAAGGGTAATCGAGTTCAACCGGAGCAGAAAAACCACGCAGCAGTGACGGCAAAGGCTGCTGCTCCACATTGATAAATGTAAACGACTGGCTTTTCTTACCAACCAGCAACGTCCGTTCTTCACCCTGAGCCTCTTCTTCACCAGCCAATTGTAACAGCTGTGGAGAACCATCGGGAAGCAGAAGGCCCAGTGTTAATGGAATGGGAACGGGTCCTTTGGCTGATGATTCAGGCGTGTCAGGGCAATGCTGTAAACAGTGTAGTGTGCACTGCTGCTTTTCTGCATCGTATGCCATGGATACCGTCAGTTTCGGAGTCCCTGCCTGATCATACCAGGACTGCATCTGTGACAGATCGATATCATTGGCATCAGCCATAGCAGCAAGAAAATCCTCTGTACTTACCGCCTGCCCGTCAAAACGCTGAAAATAGAGATCCATACCACGACGGAATCCATCCACGCCTAACAGACTCTGATAGAGGCGCACAACTTCCGCTCCCTTCTCATACACAGTCACGGTATAAAAATTATTAATCTCCATATACGAGGCCGGGCGAATCGGATGCGCCATAGGACTGGCATCCTCGGCAAACTGGTGCGTACGCAGCAGACGCACATCTTCGATACGTTTTACCGCCCGGGAGTGAGTATCAGCTGTAAACTCCTGGTCGCGGAATACCGTCAACCCCTCTTTCAGGCTGAGTTGGAACCAGTCACGACAAGTCACCCGGTTACCGCTCCAGTTATGAAAATATTCATGACCTATCACCGCTTCAATAGCGATATAGTCATTATCAGTAGCCGTTTCAGGCGTGGCGAAAACCAGTCGGGAGTTAAAAATATTCAGCCCCTTATTCTCCATTGCCCCCATATTGAAATCATCCACAGCAACAATCATGAACAGGTCAAGATCGTACTCCAATCCAAAACGCTGCTCATCCCAGAGCATAGCCCGCTTAAGTGAATCCATGGCGTGACCGCAGTGGTTGATATGGTGGGCTTCGGTATAGATACGCAGGCTTACATCGCGATCTGAAGCCGTGGTAAAGGAATCCTCCACACAAGAGAGAGCACCTGCCACCAGCGCAAACAGATAACTGGGTTTGGCAAACGGATCACTCCATTCAGCCCAGTGCATACCCTCAGCCAAATCACCCGAACCTGTTGGATTGCCATTGGAGAGCAGCACAGGGTTAGTCTGTTTATCGGCCACAATACGCACATCAAAGGGTGCCATAACATCGGGCCGGTCCTGATAGAAAGTGATACGACGAAACCCCTGTGCCTCACACTGGGTACAGTAGTTGCCACCAGAGCGGTACAAACCTTCAAGGGCGGTATTGGCTTCAGGGTTGATACGAGTACGGATCTCCAACTCAAATTGATCAGGCAGATCAGATATGGTCAGGCTCGTTTGATCCAATGTATAGCATGCCCCATCCAGCAGTTCACCATCCAGCCTGACAGTGAGCAGCTGCATATCCTGGCCATCCAGTTCAAGCAGGTCAGAAGATGAGGCGATATTACGACGATATTTCACCCGCGAAACCACTTCGGTCGCTGACGGATGCAACGTAAATGCCAGCGATACATGATCAACAAGAAATGCAGACGGCAGATAATCTTTCAAATATATAGTTTGCGGCTGAGTCATAAACACCTTCCCTGAACGAATACGGAGCAGACTAATAACTCAGCACACAACCGAAACAGTTTTTTTCTGTTTGAGCACTTGTGCGAGCCGCACAACAATAAAAGCCACGGCATATATTCACGATAATCATGAGAGGGGTTGGTTAGCCGCCTGCCCGCCCATTGAACTATTGGGCAGGCGACTGCGCACCAGTGTAATAGGGGGTCCTCTGAATAATGTGAGCTATTTCACGTTTGCTGTGCCACCAGCAGGGCTTCGAATTCATTAGCAGGAAGCGGGCGACTGAAAAGATATCCCTGCCCCTCCTCGCAAGCCTCATCGGCAAGGAACTGTCGCTGTTCATCAAGCTCCACCCCTTCAGCAATCACTTTCATGCCAATACTGTGGGCCAGTGAAATGATAGCGCGTACAATCGCTTCATTATCACCACCCTGATCCATTTCGCGAATAAATGACTGGTCGATTTTCAACGTATGAACCGGAAACTGTTTGAGATAACTCAGTGATGAGTGACCTGTACCAAAATCATCAATCGCCAGCTCAAGCCCTATGTCCCTGAGCTCATGCATCAAAGCTATGGCCTCAGCAGGTTTATCCATGATAAAACCTTCGGTAATTTCAAGTTCCAGCGTAGCTGCATCCAGGCCGCTCTCGGCCAGGATCTGTTTCACCAGCACAGCCAGATTACCTCGCTGAATCTGTGCTCCTGCGATATTGACGCCGATTCGATCCAGGTTCAGTCCTTTCTGTCGCCATGCCATGACCTGACGACAGGACTCACGTAAAACCCACTCACCGATGGGCAGGATCAGGCCACATGCCTCTGCCAATGGAATGAATTTGTCAGGGCCGATAAAACCATCTTGAGGATGAATCCAGCGCACCAGTGCTTCAGCACCGCTCATACGACCACTGCTCAGACAGAACTGCGCCTGGTAATAGACCTGAAATTGTTGTTCCTCCAGAGCCTGTCGCAGGCGCAACTCAAGCTTACTACGTTCTACCGCCAGCTCAGTCAGCTCTTCGGTATAGAAATAATAGGCACTTTCACTATCGGATCGGATCTTGGAGATAGCAATGTCAGCATTGGGGATCAATCTGGCCAGCTGGGTCTCGTCACCGGCATAAACACTGATACCTATGCTGACACCACTGTAAACATCATCCCCTTCAATCATAAACGGAGTATGAAAAGCGGCGATGATCTTCTCTGCCAGAATACCGGCATGCTGTGCCTCAGACAGACCCTCAAGGATAATAGCAAACTCATCTCCCACCAGACGACCGATCGTATCTCCGTCGCGCAACAGGGCCTTCATCCGCTCAGCGGCCTGCTGCAGCAAACCGTCACCTGCCAGATAGCCCAGACTATCATTCACACTTTTAAAACGTTTAAGATCAACAATCAGTACTGCCACCTGCTTGCCACTGCGAGCAGCACGATCAATAGCATGCTGCAGTCGATCATTGATCAGATCACGATTGGGTAGTCCTGTGAGCAGATCGTGATGAATCTGATAGCTGAGTTTTTCTTCCGATTCTCTGAGCGCGGTAATATCGGAAAAAGAGGCCATATAACGTGAGAACAGTCCTTTTTCATCGCGGATTGCACTGACATTAAGAAAGCTAAGGTAGGGCTCACCATTTTTCCTACGGTTCCACACCTCACCTCGCCATGCCCCATCCTTTCCGGCAGCGGCAAACATATTGTGATAAAATTCTTCACTCTGCTGACCTGAACGCATGAATTCAGTGTTTTTCCCCAGCACTTCCTCTTTGCTATAACCACTGATTTCTGAAAAAGCACGATTCACATCACAAACCAGCCCCTGCCCGTCCATAATCATGATCGCTTCATTAGAGCCTTCAAACACAGCCGCAGCATCCCTGAGTGATGCCTCATTTTTTTTACGCACAGAGACATCCTGCATGATCGAGGCAATAAACGTTTCACCGTTCACTTCCAGCCTGGTAATCGAAACCTCTGCGGGGAACTCTTCCCCATCGGCCCTCAAGCCAAACACCGGGCCACGCTCTTTCATATGCCGTGACATATCCTCAGAAAGCCCCATAAAGTGGTCGAGGTGGGTATCGTGCATCTGACGGAAACGCTCTGGAATCAATATATTTAATGGCTGACCTATAACCTGCTCGGCAGTATAACCAAAGATATACTCCGCCCCCTGATTGAACAGGACAATCCTTTGCTCAGCATCAGCTGCCACCACCGCCTCAATAGCGATCTCCATAACACTGGCTAATAGTTCCCGTCGTAGATTCTGCCTAGATTCCATCATAGATCCTCATATCTCAAAACAACAAGCAACAGCAGTGCCAGTAGTTTGTGAAAAAATCCCGGTACTGTCTCAACAGCAGGTGCGTTCAACATACAATCGGATATACTGCCCCGCTCCCATGGCCAGTGACTCTCAAAACATACCTGATCTGTTCGATAAACTTGCATCCTGCATGCAGGCTGATCGCCGTCGTTTCTCCAAACAGCTGCATGGCCTGAGCCATCGTCTGAAACAGGGGAAACCGGTTGATCGCTCATTGATTAAACTGACAGCTGATATCACAGCCTCCACAACATGTTTCCAGCAGCGCAAAGATGCTCGCCCTGTCATCACCTACCCGCAGAATCTGCCCGTTTCAGGCAAGCGGGAGAAGATCTCTGAGGCCATCAGCAAGCACCAGGTTATTATCGTAGCTGGTGAAACAGGATCGGGTAAAACCACCCAGATTCCGAAGATATGTCTTGAGTTAGGGCGCGGTATAGCTGGCCAGATTGGTCATACCCAGCCACGCCGGATTGCCGCCCGAACCGTTGCCACACGTATAGCTCAGGAACTGAATAGTCAAATCGGCGAGCATGTGGGTTACAAGGTGCGCTTCTCCGACCGCACCCGTAAAGAGTCCTACATCAAGTTGATGACCGATGGCATACTGTTGGCTGAAGTGCAGGGTGACCCGTTACTCTTACACTACGATACCATTATTATTGATGAGGCTCACGAGCGCAGCCTGAATATCGATTTTTTACTCGGCTATCTCAAACAATTGCTACCCAAACGACCTGATCTGAAACTGATCATCACCTCGGCAACGATTAACACGGCCCGTTTCTCAGAGTTCTTTGATAAAGCACCGGTTATCGAGGTATCAGGACGCAATTATGCGGTGGAGATACTCTATCACCCTATCCAGGGCGATGATGATGACCGTGATCGTGATCTGCCCCAGGCCATTGCCGATGCCGTTGATGAAGCAGCCGTGATTGACCCTATGGGTGACATTCTGGTTTTTCTGCCGGGTGAGCGCGAAATCCGCGAGGCATCCGAACTGCTACAGCAGCACAAGATGGAGCATACCGAAGTCATCCCACTGCTCTCGCGCCTGTCGCCTGCAGAGCAGGACCGGGTCTTTCAGTCACATCGTGGGCGCCGTATTGTACTGGCAACCAATGTGGCCGAAACCTCTTTAACCGTGCCCGGCATCCGTTTCGTGATTGATTCGGGGCTTGCCCGCATCAGCCGCTATAGCGTGCGCACCAAAGTACAGCGCTTGCCGATTGAAGCTGTATCACAGGCCTCTGCTAATCAGCGTGCTGGCCGCTGCGGCCGAGTCGCAGCAGGCACCTGCATCCGTCTCTACTCCGAAGAGCATTTCAATCAGCGCCCCGAGCAGACGGATCCGGAGATTCGCCGCACCAATCTAGCCAGTGTCATTCTGCAAATGAGTAATCTGGGACTCGGTGAATTGAACCGCTTCCCGTTTATGGATGCACCGGACAATCAATCCATTCGTGACGGTTACCTGCTGCTCGAAGAGCTACAGGCCGTTGATAGCAACAAGCGCCTTACACCTATAGGAAGAAAGCTGGTGCGTCTGCCTCTGGATCCACGTATAGGCCGCATGCTATTGCAGGCAGATAAAGAGCGCGCACTGCATGAAATGCTGATTATCACTGCTGGCCTGTCGGTACAGGATCCGCGTTTAAGACCGATGGATATGCAGCAGAAGGCCGACACAAAACATCGGGAGTTTGCTGACCCGGCATCTGATCTGGTGAGCTGGCTGAAAATGTGGGAGTGGTATCACGAACAAGCACGTCATCTTTCCCGTTCTAAATTGCGCAAGCTCTGCCATGATCGCTTCCTCTCATATATCAGACTGCGGGAATGGCATGATCTGCACGGGCAACTGCTTGGCATAGCCCGTGAAATGAAGATGACACCCAATGCCCAGCCTGCAAAACCGGATGAGATTCACCGTGCCCTGCTGGCTGGACTGTTAAGCCATATCGGATTCTACGATGTGGAGAAAAAACAGTATCTCGGTGCACGCGGCCTCAGGTTCGCACTCTTTCCCGGCTCCGCTCTGTTCAAAAAACCGCCGAAATGGGTGGTCTGTGCAGAACTTGTCGAAACTACCCGCCTCTATGGCCGGTCTGCGGCTGCCATCGATCCAACCTGGCTGGAGGGGCTGGCACCGCATCTGATCCGGCGCAGTTACAGTGAACCACACTGGTCGAGCAAACGTGCTGAGGTTGCAGCTTTCGAAAAAAGCACGCTCTATGGTCTGCCCGTGGTCAACAAGCGCAGGGTTCACTATGGACCGATAGATCCAGAGCTTTCACGTGAACTGTTTATCCGTCATGCACTGGTACAATTTGAGTTCCGCACACACGGTAAATTCCTCTCTTTTAACCGGCGTCTGATCTCCGAACTTGAGAAGCTGGAAGCCAAACAACGACGTCGCGACCTTATGGCCGAAGAACAGGTCTCCTTTGATTTCTTCGATGCCGTTATCCCTGATGATGTATACAGCGGAAAACTGTTTGAGCAGTGGCGTAAACAGGCGGAACAGAAACAGCCGAAATTGCTCTACCTTAGCAAAAAGGATCTGCTACATGATGATGCAGGAGCTCTCGATGCTTCCGCCCTGCCCGACCAATACCGTGATGGTGAACTCAGATTAAAATACCGCTATCACTTTGATCCGACGCACAAGGCCGACGGCATCACGCTGATGGTGCCGCTACCGGTATTAGGTCAACTCACTTCCAGCCGTTTCGAGTGGTTGGTGCCGGGCATGCTACAGGAAAAATTGATTTTTCTGATCAAAAGCCTGCCCAAGGCACTGCGCCGGAACTTCGTCCCAGCCCCGCAATTTGCTCAGGCAGCGATGGAGAGTATGCCGTTTGCCCAGGGTGAACTGCTGGAGTCTTTCGCTCATGAGCTTAACCGCATGGCTGGCGCAAAACCGCACCGGAATGACTGGAACATCGATTCCCTGCCTGCACACCTGAGCATGAAGTTTAGTGTGCTTGATGAACATGGAAAAATAGTAGAGAGCAGCGCTGACCTCAGAGCACTACAACAGCAATACGCAGAGAGCTCCCGCCAGAGCCTGCAGGGAATTGATGCAGTGCAGCAACTGGAGCGCAGTAGCATCACCCGCTGGGATTTCGGTGACCTGCCGGAATCAGTCACCAGCAAGCGCGGTGGATTACAGCTACAGTTTTTCCCTGCACTCAACGATGATGGCCAGAGTGTTTCTATCCGTATCTTTGAAAGCCGTAATGAAGCGACACTGGCTATGGTGAACGGATTGAGAAGGCTGTTCATGTTACACCTGCATCAGCAGGTGCAGATGTTAAAGAAAACCACACCGCAACTGCAAAAGATGGCGCTCAACTATGCCCTGATCGGTAATCCTTCCAGCCTCAAGGATGAGTTGATTGAAGCTGCCTTTGATGAACTGTTTTTAAGCGCCCCTATTCCATACAGTGAAGACGCATTTGCACGACGTCTTGATGCTGGCCGTGCCAAAGTCATAAAACAGACCAGCATACTTGCCGACCACGTTTCCGCTGCCCTCAGCGTCCATAGTGAACTGGTAGCTATGCTGGGGAATATTAAATCCGCACAGCTCAAACCTGTCGTGGATGATATTAGCCGCCAGATGAGCCGCCTCGTTTATCCCGGTTTTGTCGGCCAGACCCCGGCCCACTGGCTCGCCCATTACCCCCGCTTTATTGAAGCGGCAAAAGTGCGCCTCTCCAAAGCTGGCCGCAACCTCAAACAGGATACCCTGCATGCCCAGGCTATGGATCGGTTATGGAATGACTATGCCACCCGTCTTGAAGCCATGCAGAAAGCTCAGATGGATACAGCGCCTCTGACTGAATTCCGCTGGCTGCTTGAAGAGTTACGCGTCTCCCTCTTCGCACAGGAGCTGAAAACCAGCACCCCTGTCTCCCTCAAGAAGCTGGAAACCCTCTGGCAAGGATTGAGGTAACAAACCTCCTTGTTTGAGAAGTGTGAACAGTTACAACTCAGGCATGCAATACCGCATCCCCCAAAACTCAACAACTTATAATTGGACGATACATAACTTTACATATAGACGATATAAAACTTTACAATTGGACGGAACTCAACTTTACTATCAGCCGAGATGAATGATATGAGCTACCCACGTTTACTACAGCAACGATTGGAAGAGGCGCTAGACGATACTCCCGTAGTGTTAATCCATGGACCACGCCAGTGTGGAAAGACTACATTGACAAAAAAAGTTGGTGATCTACGTGGGTACACCTACCTCTCCTTTGATGATGTGAACCTGGTTGCTGCAGCCAAATCTGACCCCATCGGCTTTGTGGATCGTCTGGCAGATAAGGTAATCCTGGATGAAATACAGCATGTGCCTGAGCTGTTTAGTTCTATTAAACATGCGGTGGACAGCAAGCGCACTTCAGGTCGTTTTCTGCTTACAGGTTCTGCCAATGTACTATTATTGCCGAAGCTTTCTGACTCACTGGCAGGCCGTATAGAGATCATCCATCTGCATGCGCTCTCCCGCTGTGAAATTGAAAGCAGTGGTAGTGGCTTGCTGGAACAACTGTTTCGCGGTTCATTTATAGCTGGAACATTAGAAAAGCTTGGGCCAAAACTAGCCGAGTATGTGATTGAAGGCGGATTTCCTGAACCACTACAACGGTCAACTCCAAGGCGAAAAAGGCAATGGTACCAAAACTACATTGATACTTTAGTGCAACGCGACATTAGAGATTTGGCGCGCATTAGTAATCTGAATTCCATACCTAAAATTCTGGAGCTTGCATCCAGTCAAAGTGCACAACTTCTTAACAAACAAGCACTCGCAGCACCTTTTCAAATGAGCAGACAAACAGTGGATTCCTATTTCACCTTGCTGCAAAACGTCTTCCTGATAGATGTTCTGGCTCCATGGCATAGCAACAGAAGCAAACGCCTTATTAAAACTCCAAAGGTACATATGAGTGATACCGGACTGGCATCGGCTCTACTTGGACTTTCTGCTGAGCAACTGGATAGAGACCGAACAATGTTGGGCCACCTTTTGGAGAGCTTCATCTATAATGAGTTGCGACGCCAGGCAAGCTGGAGTGAATCCGATGTGAAGTTCTACCACTTTCGGGATAAAGATCAGTACGAAGTGGACATTGTCATGGAACAACACGGTGGTGATATGGTTGCAATAGAAGTTAAGGCAGCAGCAACGGTAACAGAAAAAGATTTTAAAGGGCTTAAAAAGCTTCAGTCCATGGCCGGGTCATCATGGAAAGTGGGCGTGGTGTTTTATGATGGTGAGCTCCCCCTCTCATTTGGGGACAGTTTATATGCCATACCAATCAGCGGTTTGTGGCGTTAAAAAAACTTCGAGCTCAGAAGTTGAAAACCAACACCCCCTGCTTTACTCAAAAAACTGGAAAAACTCTGGCAGAGCTTACGCTAGGTCTCCTCTGCCACACCCGATAACAAGACCTGTTGCAGCGAGAAATGGATCAACTAGTATGCAATAAACACCGGATCAGGAGAATGAACCATGCATGAGTTATCACTCTGCGAAGGCATTATCGAGACCGTCGAAGAACAGGCTGTTGTTCAACAATACAGCAAAGTAAAAACAGTCCGGCTTGAGATAGGCAAGCTCTCATGCGTAGAAGCCGAAGCGATGGCTTTTGCCTTTGATGCCGTGGCAAGGAACACCATCCTCGAGGGAGCAAAGCTCGAGATTGATGAAGTCCCCGGTAAAGCCTGGTGCATCAAATGTAATGAAGAAGTCGAGATCAATCAGCGTTATGATGGCTGCCCACTATGTCAATACTATCCGATGGAGATCAGACAGGGTGATGAAATGCGAATCAAACATGTAGAGGTTGAATAATGTGTACAGTATGCGGTTGCGGTGAAAGCGAAGTGCATGGCCACAGCCATGAACAGGATCATAAACACGAGCACGATCATCACGAACATCCGCATGACCATGCTCACCATCACCACGATTACAGCTTGGGTGAAGCAGGGGTACATGTGGCTGGCATGGATCAGTCCCGTCTGGTCAGTATTGAAAAGGATATACTTTCCAAGAATAATCAATATGCGATGGCCAACCGCCGCTGGTTTAATCAACGCGCTATTCTGGCACTGAACCTGGTCTCCAGTCCGGGAGCAGGTAAAACCACGCTACTGACTGAAACAATCAAGGCACTGGGCAGCACTTCCTCTGTTTCTGTTATTGAGGGTGATCAGCAGACCAGTGTCGATGCTGATCGTATCCGCGCAACCGGTGTGAAAGCGATACAGATCAATACCGGCAAAGGCTGTCATCTTGACGGTCATATGGTCGGCCATGCTCTGGATGAATTGAAACCTGAGACTGGCAGTACCCTGTTTATCGAAAATGTCGGCAATCTGGTCTGTCCTGCCGCTTTCGATCTTGGCGAAGCTAGCAAGGTCGTCATCCTCTCCGTGACCGAGGGTGCAGATAAACCGCTGAAATACCCTGATATGTTCCATGCCGCCGATCTGATGATTTTGAATAAAACCGATCTGCTTCCCTACGTCGATTTTGATGTTGAGAAATGCTGTGACTATGCACGCCGTATCAATCCCGGCATCAAAATTCTACAGCTCTCCGCTACGACCGGTGAAGGCATGCATAACTGGCTGAACTGGATCAAGCTCAACCAGACACTGGCTCAGACCGGCATCACCGAACAAGGCACGGCCAGCTGATGTGCCTTGCAGTCCCAACCCGAGTTGAATCCCTGGATAGCGCTACAGCAACAGCCATTGTCGAGCTTGATGGTATCCGCAAAGAGGTCTCCACCCAGCTGCTCGATGACGTTGCCATAGGTGATTATGTGCTTGTGCATGTGGGCTTTGCACTGGAGCGCATCGATACCGAAGAGGCAGAAAAGACACTGGCTCTGTTTGCCGAATTGCGCGCCATGGATGCAGAGACATGAAATACATCGATGAATTCCGTGACAGAGAAACCGCACAGACCTTTGCTGAATTAATCCACGCTGAAACCAGGTCGGATCGAACATACCGGTTGATGGAGTTCTGCGGTGGTCACACCCATGCGATCTTCCGTTTCGGTATTGTTGACCTGATGCCGGATAACCTGCAATTCGTACATGGCCCCGGTTGCCCGGTGTGCGTACTGCCGGCAGGCCGCATTGAAGCAACCATCAAGCTTGCTGAAGAGCACGATGTGATCCTCTGCACCTATGCCGATCTGATGCGCGTACCGACAGGAAAACGCGACAGTCTGCACAAGGCAAAAGCGCGCGGTGCGGATATACGCATGATCTATTCACCCACCGATGCACTGGCCATTGCTAAAAACAATCCCGAATCCCAGGTCGTCTTTTTTGCCATCGGTTTTGAAACCACAACACCGCCGACTGCTGCGGTTTTGAACATTGCCCAAGCCATAGAATTGAAAAACTTCTCTGTCTACTGCAATCATGTCCTTACACCACCGGCGATGGCACATATCCTCTCAAGCGGCGAAGCAAAGATTGACGGTATCCTCGGCCCCTCACATGTCAGCACCATTATCGGCAGTGATGCCTACAAGAGCTGCTGCAAGCAATATAACATGCCTTTGGTGATTGCCGGTTTTGAGCCGCTGGATGTCATCCAGTCCACACTGATGCTGGTTCGCCAGATTAACGAAGGGCGTGCTGAGGTAGAAAATCAGTACACCCGTCTGGTCACCTCTTCCGGCAATAAAAAAGCACAGGCATTGATGAATGAGGTCTTCGAACTGCGACCACAGTTTGAGTGGCGTGGTCTCGGACAACTGCCTGAGAGTGCGCTGCGCATCAACAACAGCTATAGCGATTTCGATGCTGAAAAACGGTTTGAGATGCAGGAAATCACCAGCAGCGATATCAAGGGCTGCATCTGTCCTGCCGTATTGAGTGGCCTGAGCAATCCGGATGCGTGTGCCCTGTTCGGCACAGCCTGTACACCGGAAGATCCTAAAGGCGCCTGCATGGTTTCATCCGAGGGTGCATGTGCCGCCTATTATGCTTATGGGAGACATAGATAAGTGCCTCTTTGCACTTACCCGTTACACCAAGACCACCAGCACGAGGGAAGAAAGCGATGAGCGGATTGGATATTAAAAACGGTGTCATTGAAATGGCCCACGGCAGTGGCGGCAGAACATCAGCCACCCTGATCGAGGAGCTGTTTATCCGTCATCTGGATAATGATCTTTTGCGTCAGGGTAACGATGCCAGTGCATTTGATGTACCGGCAGGACGTATAGTGATCAGCACAGATGCCCATGTTGTATCCCCCCTCTTCTTTCCCGGAGGTGATATCGGCTCTCTCTCGGTGCATGGCACCATCAATGATGTCGCCACATCCGGGGCCACCCCTCTCTATCTTTCCGCCTCATTCATACTCGAAGAGGGTTATCCGCTTGTTGATCTGGACCGTATCGTGGCCAGCATGGCAAAAGCCAGTCGCGACGCAGGGGTTCCTGTTGTCACCGGTGACACCAAAGTGGTTGAGCGCGGCAAGGGTGACGGTGTCTTTATCAGCACAACCGGTATCGGCATCTTGCCCGAAGGTATTCACATTTCGGCAGAACGGGCAGAGCCCGGTGATGCCATCATTATAAGCGGTTTCATCGGCGACCATGGCATTGCCATACTCTCCAGTCGCGAAGGACTGGAGTTTGAAACGACAATGCTTTCCGATTCAGCGGCCCTGCACACACTGGTAGCAGCAATGGTAGAGATCGCACCGGACATCCACTGTCTGCGTGACCCTACCCGTGGCGGGTTGGCTACCACACTCAATGAGTTGGCCAGACAATCGTCAGTGGGTATCCGTATCAATGAAGTAGAGATCCCGGTACGCAGACAGGTAAAAGCTGCCTGTGAACTGTTAGGCTTAGACCCACTGTATATTGCCAATGAGGGCAAGATGGTCTGCATCTGTCCTGAAGCTGCGGCTGACAAATTATTGGCTGTGATGCATCAGCATACGTTGGGCCAGGATGCCGCCAAAATCGGAATCGTCACTGAGGACGATGCTCATCTGGTTATCATGCAGACCGCTTTCGGTGGCCAGCGCGTAGTAGACTGGCTGGCTGGCGAACAACTACCGCGCATCTGCTGAACATGAACAACCCCTTTTCCATCACTATCCCGCTGCCCGAAGGGTTTGAGACGACATCGGATATTCTGGCTCTGGGGGGGGAGTTGAAAAGCAGCATCTGCCGCATCTCCCGGGGTGAAGCAGCTATCAGCGAAGCCATTGGCGATCTTGAGCAGGAGAATGTGTACCGCCATTTTACCGAACAGGTAAATGCCGTTTTTAAAGAGAGCCCTCCCGCACATCTGGTGATCGATAAACATCCGGATTATCTCTCATCGCAATGGGGAAATAGGTTGGCTAAACAACAGGGGCTCGAACTCACAGCCGTACAACATCACTATGCGCATATCACAGCCGTGATGGCTGAAAATGGCCTGCCGCTGAAGACAAATCCGGTACTGGGCATTGCACTGGATGGACTGGGTTTCGGGGATGATGGCACAATCTGGGGAGGTGAACTTCTTCTGGCTGATTATTGCGACTTTCAAAGGCTCGCCTGTTTCAAGCCAGCCCCCATGCCCGGTGGTGCGGCCGCTATTCATGAGCCGTGGCGCAATACCATGGCACATCTGTTACCTATAGGTGAGCAGGTATTCGACAGATTTTCTGACACCGACATCATACAATTTCTCAACAGCAAACCGGTAAACATGCTGCAGACCATGATTGAGAAAGGTTTGAATGCACCACCTGCCTCCTCATGCGGCCGCCTGTTTGATGCTGTTGCTGCAGCTTTAGGGCTTTATCGTGAGCAGGTGGCCTTTGAGGCTCAGGCAGCCATCGCACTGGAGCGACTTGCCACCACCTGCTTTGATTCTGAAACCACCCCCTACGCCTACACTGTTGAGAATAGCTACTGCCTGCAGCTGAACTGGAAACCGATGTGGATTGAGCTGTTGAGTGACCTGCAACATGGCGTCGAACCAGCTATCATAGCATCCCGTTTCCACCACACTCTGATCCAGGCCCTGACTGTCCTGACACTCAAATTGAGAGAAGAACACGGTTTTGACACGATTGCCCTCTCCGGCGGCGTATTCCAGAATCGCCTGCTATCAACAGGGTTACCTGAATCACTGCAAAAGAGTGGGTTGAGAGTCCTGCAACACAAACACGTCCCGACACACGACGGAGGCCTCTCTCTTGGTCAGGCCATGATTGCAGCAGCCCGCGTCTCATTTTGCCACCCATACTAAATAACCACACTTACAAGATGAGTAAAAGCTTGTTATAATGGTGAAAACAAAAAATCAACGGATCAGCCATGACAACTGAAAACCAACGCAACAGTTCCAATCATCTGCTGCATGTTCTTTTTGATGAACAGCAGCGAGCTCGTCATATCTCTGATGGAGCCATCATCACTATAGCCAAAAAACTGAATCTGCCGCGTTCTCAGGTAGAATCAGTCGTAGATTTCTATGCCTTTTTCTATCGCCAGCCGCGCGGCTCTTTTGACATCCTGTTCAGCAACTGCACCAGCTGCGGTGCTCTGGACCTGATGAAACAGCTATGTGACAGATTAAACGTACAACCCGATAAAACCCGCGCTGATGGGCGCATTTCTATAGGCCAGGCCTCCTGTATCGGCATGTGCGATCACGGCCCTTCTGCCCTGGTCAATGGCCGCACACTAGCCACGCTCTCCAGCGATGTAATTGACGATATGGCAGAGCTGATTGAGGCAGGCACCGATCTCGCCTGCTGGCCGAGCCGCTGGTTTCAGGTCGGCAACAATATCCGCAAAGAGGGACTACTGCTCTCCGAGTCTTTTGAACCGGGCTCTGCGCTGAAAGCCATGGCTGATCGTAGTTCAGATGAGATACTTGATGAGATTACTAACGCAGGTCTGAAAGGACGCGGAGGTGCCGGTTTTTCTACCGGCATGAAATGGCGCTTCTGCCGTGATGCAGAAAGCCAGACCCGTTATGTCGTATGCAATGCTGATGAAGGCGAACCGGGCACATTCAAAGACCGGATTCTGCTCAACAGCCATGCCGAGGAAGTTTTTGAAGGCATGACCATCTGCGCACGCACCATAGCTGCCACACAGGGTTATCTCTATCTGCGTGGTGAATACCGTTATATGCTGGAGACTCTTGAAGCCACACTGCAAAAGCTGCGTGATACCGGGCTACTAGGCCATAATATTCTCGGTTTGGGCTTTGATTTTGATATCGACATCGTGGTCGGCGCAGGCGCCTATATCTGTGGTGAGGAATCAGCCCTGATTGAATCGATTGAAGAGAAGCGTGGCATTCCGCGTATCCGCCCGCCATTCCCGGTAACGAGTGGCTTATGGGAAAAACCCACCGTCGTGAATAACGTGGAAACACTGGCTGCTGCTGCAAAGATTATACTGCACGGCCACGACTGGTTTGAAAGCCATGGCACATGGCAGTCCAAGGGTAGCAAACTGCTCTCCGTATCCGGTGATTGTTCACGCCCCGGCATCTACGAATATGCATTCGGTATTACCGTACAGCAGGTACTCGATGATGCCGGTGCGGGAGATGTGCAGGCGGTACAGATCGGAGGCCCGGCAGGCAAGCTGATCGGAAGTGAGTATTTCAATCGCCATATCGCTTTTGAAGACCTTGCTACCGGCGGATCATTCATGATTTTTAACCGGGAGCGGGACATACTGGCTGTCATAGCCAACTTCAGTCATTTCTTTGCCCATGAAAGCTGCGGCTTCTGCACCCCGTGCAGAGTCGGCACACGGTTGTTGAAAAATGGCATGGACAAGCTCTGCAACGGCCATGCTACAGCCCGAGACATGAAAGAACTCAAACACACATCCGAACTGGTTGCCTGCAGCTCCCACTGTGGTCTGGGCGCGACAGCGACTAACCCGATTCGTGACGGGCTGAAACATTTTCCCGGCCTGTTTGAAGAACGACTGCTACACAAGGAGATGGAACCGGAGTTTAATCTGGATGCCTCTTTGGCTGAGGCACGGGCCATCACCGACCGTGGTGACGCGGAGGCACACTTATGAACACAATTACTATTGATGGCGTTCAGATACCCTTTGAAGAAGGACAAACCATCATGGACGCAGCCCTGGCTGCCGGCATCTATATTCCGCATCTCTGCCATAAACCCGGTCTCAGTCCGCATGGCAGCTGCAAACTCTGCACTGTGGATGTGGGTGGACGCTCTGTTTCCGCCTGCACCGCAGCAGCCCAGCCTGATCAGCAGGTCATCAATAACAGTGAAGAGCTGACCGAGACACGCAAAACCATCACGCAGATGCTGTTTGTCGAAGGCAACCATCTCTGTCCAACCTGTGAAAAAACAGGTGATTGTACGCTACAAGCGGTTGCCTACCATCTTGATATGCTCGATGGCCATTACCCTCAGTTTTATCCCAAACGCGAGGTGGATGCCTCACACGATTTCATTATGCTGGACAGAGATCGCTGCATTCTCTGCGAACTGTGCGTACGTGCCAGTCGCGAAGTGGATGGTAAGGATGTGTTTGCCATTTCAGGACGTGGCACTGCTGCACAGTTGATCGTCAACTCCCCCAGCGGCAAGCTGAAAGACTCCGATATCGACAAGGATGATCTGGCAGCACATATCTGTCCGGTTGGTGCGATTTTGATCAAGGAACATGGTTACGAAGTTCCTATCGGGAGTCGTACCTTTGACCTGCACTCTGTAGCCGAGACTGATCTCGGAGAAGTTTCACTGAAAAAAACGAGAGAACATCATGAGTAAGATTCGCGTTGCCACCACCTCACTTGCCGGATGTTTCGGCTGCCACATGTCATTTCTCGACATCGATGAACAGATCGTTGGCCTGCTTGAGCATGTCGAGTTTAACCGCTCGCCTCTGACGGATATCAAACACTGCGACCCCTGTGATATCGGCCTGATCGAAGGCGGACTATGCAATGCGGATAACGTGCATGTACTCAAGGAGTTCCGCGAAAACTGCAAAATCCTGATTGCTGTCGGGGCCTGTGCAATCAATGGCGGTGTACCTGCCATGCGTAACCATTTTGAATTATCCGAATGCCTCGTGGAGTCTTACATTGACGGCATTAATGTGGATAACCCGCAAATCCCGGATGATGTGGAATTACCCCTCCTGTTGAATAAAGTGCATCCCCTGCATGAGGTTGTGAAGGTGGATTATTATCTGCCCGGCTGCCCGCCACCGGCTGATGCATTCATGAAGGTATTAACTGACCTGCTTGAGGGTAAAGAGCCCTCTCTGCCAAAAACAATGCTGAGTTATGATTAAGGAATGAGTATGGAACCGAATAGAGATACCCCAAATCTGCGCCGCGTCGCTATTGATCCGGTTACACGTGTCGAAGGCCACGGTAAAATCACACTGCTGCTCAACGAACAGAACAAGGTGGCAGAAGCCCGCCTGCACATCGTTGAGTTCCGCGGTTTTGAAAAGTTCATTCAGGGTCGCCCCTACTGGGAAGTTCCCTTTTTCGTACAGCGTCTGTGCGGCATCTGCCCTGTCTCCCATCATCTGGCTGCAGCCAAAGCCATCGATCAACTGGTCGGTGTTGATAGCCTGACTCCGACGGCAGATAAACTGCGCCGCCTGCTGCATTTCGGGCAGGTCTTGCAATCCCATGCTCTGCACTTCTTTCATCTCTCCTCACCCGATCTACTGTTCGGTTTTGGCTCTAATTTGGCTCATCGTAACATTGTCGGAGTGATCGAGGATTATCCGGATCTGGCACTGAAAGGTGTGAGACTGCGCAAGTATGGTCAACAGATCATCAAGGCTATTTCAGGCAAGCGTGTACATGGTGCAGCTGCTATTGCAGGTGGCATGAACAAGTCGCTCACAAAAGAAGAACGCACTACCCTGCTGGCAGATATCAACGATATTCTGCTCTGGTCACAGGAAGCGGTAGAGCTGAATGAAAAGATTCATACAACCCATGCCGAGAATCACAATTTTGGTGCCATCAAGAGTCATTTCCTCAGCATGGTGGATCAGAAAGGTGGACTGGAACTTTATCACGGCGGCCTGCGTGCAACGTCTGTAACCGGAGAAAAGATCTTCGACCAGTTTGATTACCGTGGTTATGAACAGATTATCCGCGAAGAAGTACGCCCATGGTCATATATGAAGTTCCCCTATCTCACAGAACTCGGCAAAGAGAAGGGCTGGTATCGTGTAGGACCTTTGGCACGCGTAAACAGCTGTGATTTTATCCCGACACCTTTAGCCGAAGATGCACGCAAGACTTTCAGAGCCTTTGCCGATGGTGGCCTTGTACAGGATACCCTTGCCTATCACTGGGCGCGCATGATTGAAGTACTGCACTGTGCTGAAGCCATCCATGATCTGCTCAACGATCCGGATATCTGCGGTAGCGATCTGGTCGTAACGGATCATATCAAACGCAATGAGGGTATTGGTGTGATCGAAGCACCACGCGGCACCCTCTTCCATCACTATAAGATTGACGATGATGGACTGGTTGAAAAAGCCAACCTGATCGTTTCAACCACCAGTAATAATCAGGCCATGAATGATTCGGTACGCGCTGTGGCAGATCAATATATCGATGGCAATGAGATCACCGAAGGTCTGTTGAATCATCTGGAAATAGCCGTTCGCGCCTACGATCCATGCCTCTCCTGCGCAACACACGCACTGGGCAAGATGCCTTTGCAGGTAGAGCTTCTTGATGCTTCAGGAGCCAAAGTCGACAATATGTTCAAACATGCTGACGGCACGATTGAACGGTAGTGACTGCGCATAAGAAAATTCTCTGTTTCGGTTATGGTAATCCGGGACGCGGTGATGATGCTGCAGGGCCGGAACTGATCGAGAAGATTGAAGGGCTGAACCTCCAGGAGGTTGAGTGCATCCATGATATGCAACTGCAGGTGGAAGACATTACTGAACTTGTGGATCGGGAACTGGTCCTGTTTATCGATGCTGATGTCTCATGTCCGGAACCACTGCATTTCTCGGAGATAAAAGCTGAAAAAAATGACAGTTATACCAGTCATGCCATGACACCCCATGCCGTCCTGCATGCTTATCGGGAGGTGTACGGAACGGGTGCGCCACCGACCTTTTTATTGCGCATTCGCGGTTACCAGTTTGAATTGGGGGAGCCGATCAGCAACAAAACTTCTGCCAATCTGGTAGCAGCAACATCGCTGCTAAAGACACTCTGTCATACAATGGATCTCAAAGAGTGGCGGGCTTCGCAAAGTGTGGGAAGCTAGTGCTGGACTCGGATAATCGACCCTGGGGGCGATGGGAAGAATATTTGAATGAATCCGGTTACCGGGTGAAACGGTTAATTATTCATCCGGGCAAACGATTTTCCCTCCAGAAGCATGAAAAGCGCAGTGAACATTGGGTTCTTGTGGCCGGAACCGGCTTGTTAACTCTCAACAATACAACAAAACAGATTGCGGCAGGTGATACTGTATTCATCGGACTCGGAGACATTCACCGTCTGGAAAACAGTGGTGCAGAACCTCTGGTCGTCATCGAAACCCAAACAGGGATATGTCTGGAAGGGGATATTATCCGCCTGGAAGACGACTGGTGCAGAAGCTGATCCCTCTTCCACATCGCCATTACTTATCACCTGGTGATCTATCAAAAAAATCAGGTCTGAAGAGCTTCGCGAATCAAGCGACTCATCTCTGCAACCGCAAAAGGTTTACTCAGTACGGTTTCATCCTCCAGATTACCACGTGCATTTTTATCATAACCTGTTGAAAACATTACTTTCACATCTGAACCCATACGGCGAATATGCTCGGCCGCATCAATACCACCCATCACCGGCATCACAACATCCAGAATCACCAGAGAAACAGTGCTGGAGGCTGTTTTATACATATCGATAGCCTGTTGCCCATTTGATGCTGTCAGCACCTGATAACCAAGCGATTCCAGAACCTCCTTACCCGAGCCAAGAATATTTTCCTCATCATCTACCAGCAGGATCGTTTCACCTTCTCCCATTATAACCCTATCTGGCTCTGGAGTGGCAGTATCATCCCCGTCAACAGCCAGCAGTGGTATATAGATATGAAAAACGGTTCCTTGCCCTTCTACACTATCCACCAGGACGTAACCGTTATGGGTTTTAACCGCGCCAAAAACCATCGCCAGCCCAAGTCCTGTTCCCTTGCCTTGCTCCTTGGTTGTAAAGAAGGGCTCAAACAGATGTTTGATAATATCTGCGGGAATGCCAGAACCATTATCTTGTACGCTCACATGCGCATATGGGCCGACTTCAAAATATGAGTGCGACTTCAAGAACTCCTGATCCACATCGCAAATATCTGTCTGTATACTAATACAGGGTTTTTCGACTGATTCAAGCGCATCACAGGCATTATTCACCAGATTCATCAACACCTGATGTAACTGTGTAGCATCTGCATTGACCATCAAGGGTTCACTGCAAATATCCTGATGAATCTCGATATCCTCAGGTACGGATGTGCGTAAAAACTTCAATGTCTCCTTGATAAAAGAGTTTAATCTGAATCGTTTCATACTAACCTGATCTTTACGCGCAAAGGTCAGCAGCTGTTTAATCATATCAGCAGCACGAAAAGAAAGTTGTTCTATACTTTCCAGCTTATACACCACTTCCGGATTATCCCTGGCATGTTGCTTGGCCAGATACAGACTGCCATTCATACCAGCCAATACATTATTGAAATCATGAGCAATACCGCCGACCAGAGTACCAATCGCATCCATTTTCTGGGCCTGATGAAACTGATGTTCCATATTTTCCAGTTCACTGATATCGGTATGCGAGCTGACATAATGCGTAATAACACCATCAGCATCCATAATCGGGGCAATATTCAACATCGCAGGATAAAATCTGCCATCCTTCCTTCTATCAATGACCTTGCCGGACCAGCTTCTGCCTGCCGAAATAATATTCCACATATCGCTATAAAAAAGATCATCCTGCTTGCCACTTTTAAGTATGCGGGGACTTTGGCCAATAGCCTCTTCTGCGGGGTATCCTGTGATTTTAGTAAATGCAGGATTGACGTACTCAATGATGCCCTGACTGTCTGTAATCAAAAATGATTCACCTGCATGTTCGATAGACTTGGAAAGTTTATTCACCAACGCTTCCGCCCGCTTTCGCTCTGAAACATCATGAATAATTGAGTACAACACCATTTTATGCTTCCAACAAATAGGACCTGAATACACTTCCACATCCTTTATTTCTCTATTGGCCAACCGATGTCTGAAAAGAAAATGTTCTCGATGTTCTCTCTTCGCCATCGCCATCTCTGTGCTGATCTGTTGAGCACTAAGCATATTGATATTGGATATGTTCATCGCCAGCAGTTGCTCTCTGTCATAACCATAAAACTTCTCGGCTGACCGGTTGGCTTCTATAATCTCTCCACTCTCCGGATCAATGATCAATTCAACACATTTATTGCCCTCAAAAAGTGCTCTGAAACGCTCTTCACTCTCTTCAAGCTCCATCGTTCTGGATTTTACCGCACGGCGTAAACTAATAGCATGTAAAAACAGACTGAAAAGCAGCACAAGCAGCAGCGCAAGGCCAAAAAGCCAACGATGTTCTACAATAATGTCTATAAAGTTGTCTTGCGGCCGATAAATCAATGTATCAACACTGAAACCTTCGGGAAGTAAACCCTGCTGCGCATAGACTTCAGCAATTGATTGCCAACGCTCCTCGCGCATATAACCAATCTGAACCACATCACTTTCGATCATGTGTTTAGTCGCTTCTGCTTCAAATTTCAGTTGTTTCCCAGGCAGCTTCTGCGAATTATATTTCGCCATAATCACATCTATCGTTTCATCAATATGATCAAGTGCATATTGCCAGCCGCGCATGGATGCCTCTGTAAACGCCTGCACCCTTGCCGGATGCTGTGCTATTTCATCTTCACTGGTTACCAGAATATCACCATAAAAATCTATCCCCAGATCTTTGGGATGAAAAATGCGATAAGGCACCCCCATCAACTTCAACTGATGAGGCTGGTCAGTAATATAACCACTGAATGCATCGGTCTTTCGATCTACAAGATCCTGAATGTTGTAACTGGTATTCTGTCGAATAAAATCAGATGTAGAGACCCCGGCCTTCCCTAAAGCTGCTGTAATATCTGCATTGAGACCGGGCACCATCATAATGCGTCGCCCTCTAAGGTCAGAGATACGCTTTATATCCCGATCACGTCTTACAATCAGGGCAAGCGGTGAATGCTGAAACACTGCGGCCAACACCTTGACCGGAGCACCTTTGGCACGGGCGAGTAATATACCGGGATCAACAACAATGTAATTGGCATTGCCATGCAGTAGCTCATCAACGGCTGCCCTGTCCGGCTCCACTTCTCTGATACGGACATCAATGCCTGCATCGCGGTAATAGCCTTTCTCATAAGCCATGTAAAAACCGGCAAACTGAAATTGGTGTTTCCATTTCAACTGTAGTGTTACCGGCTCAGCAGCCACTTCGAAAAGAGAGGCAAACAGCGCAATCAACAGAGTACCAATAAACCTCACTTTTCTGCGATTATTCACTATACGTGCCCCTGTCTGTTTGCTTTCATTACTGCATATAAATATTCAAGCAAAAACGCAGCCAACATCAAGGTACCATCCAGACGCATTCCCGATTACTATTGCTCCCGAATCCGTTGGGCTGGACACTTCAGCACCACGGTACAATCGTTTTAGTTCGTTTAATGAGAGAGAGTGAATATGGGAAGAGCGTATCAGAACCGTAAGGAATCCATGGCCAAGACCGCTGGTGCAAAAACCAAGGTCTATTCCAAATATGGCAGAGAAATTTATGTTTGTGCCAAGAATGGCGGTGATGATCCCAATGGTAATCTCTCCCTGCGTCGTCTGATGGACAATGCAAAGAAAGATCAGGTGCCAACGCATGTGATTGAACGTGCACTTGAGAAAGCCCGGGGTGGTGGTGGCGAAGATTATAGCAGCACACGCTATGAAGGCTTTGGCCCGGCTGGCTGCATGGTCATTGTTGACTGCCTGACCGACAACTCTACCCGTACTTTCAATGACGTACGCGTATGCTTTAACAAAAATGGTTCAAAACTCGGTGGTCCGGGTGCAGTTGCACACATGTTTGATCATCAGGCTGTATTTGTATTCAAAGGTGATGATGAAGATGCTGTATTGGAAACACTGATGATGGCTGACATTGATGTCAGCGATATCGAAAGTGAAGACGGCATGATCACTGTCCTTGCCCCAAATACCGAATTCTTCAAGGTCAAAACCGCTCTGACTGAAGCGATGCCGGATATCGAGTTTGAGGTTGATGATATCTCATATGAACCGCAGACCCTGTGCAGTGTCACCGGAGATGATGCTGAAATGTTGGAAAATCTGCTTCATGCCCTGAACGACTGTGATGATGTACAGAAGGTTTATCATAATGCGGAACTCGAAGATTGAAAAAACACTAAAAGTCAGATAAATCAAAAAGGCTCCGGAACATTCCGGGGCCTTTTTTTATGGTCACCTCATCCCGTCACTGCACCCCCATTTCACTGTAATAGTGCAGCCTCAATCAAGGCCGAAGCCCTCAGAGAGGGTATAAGTCAACGTCCTGTTATTGGGAGGCTTCAAAAAAACAGCTATAATTGAAATTAACCGCATAGGGAGAAAATATGAATGTCTGATCCATCCCCTTCCTCTATCGCCAAAACTCTGATTGCGCTGATCCGCGCGCTGCTGGATGAGCTCCGGCCGGAACTCCAGGTGCACGTAAGACTGGATAGCTCCATGGACCGGGATCTGGCTATCGACAGCCTTGCTCGAATAGAACTACTACTCCGGTGCGAACAGCAGTTCGACATCTCCTTGCCCGAACAACTGGTTTCAACGATGGAGACGCCCCGCGACCTGTTACGGGAAATCCTGAAAAATGAGAGCACAATTGAGGAGAACCAACTTATAAAGATAGCTTCGCTCACCCAATCAGAGAACGAAGGGGAGCCATCTAGTGCAACCACCCTGATCGAAGTGCTGGAGTGGCACGTTAACGCACACCCTGAGCGTATTCATGTGCACTTGCAGGGGCTCAAGGGTGAAGAGGAGAGAATCAGTTACGGTAGCCTGATGGATGGGGCACTACAAGTATGTGCAGGCCTGTGTGAACGTGGATTGTTACCGGGCCAAAGCGTGGGGCTGATGTTACCTACAGGCAGAGCCTTCTTTCTCGGGCTATACGGCACCCTAATGGCCGGAGGCATTCCGGTTCCGGTCTACCCGCCTATGCGCATGAAGCAGCTGGAAGATCACATGCGTCGCCAGACCGGCATCCTCTCCAATGCACAGACAGTACTTTTAATCACCTTTGAAGAGATCAAACCGCTGGCGCAACTGCTCAAATTACAGGTAGAGGTACTAAAGCAGGTTGTAACTGTTGACGAGCTTGTTTCACCTGTCCCCCATGTAGAACGTCCTCTCCTGAATCCGAATGATATTGCACTTCTACAGTACACTTCCGGCAGCACAGGCAACCCCAAAGGGGTGGTACTGACCCATGCCAACCTGCTGGCCAATATCCGCGCTATGGGTAAAGCCGTCGAGATTACGCCGAAGGATGTATTTGTCAGTTGGCTGCCACTCTATCACGACATGGGGCTCATTGGTGCCTGCATGGGTAGCATGTATTATGCACTTCCGCTGATCCTGATGTCGCCACTCAGCTTCATTGCCCACCCCCAACGCTGGCTCTGGGCGATTCACAAATATCGAGGCACAATTTCCTCTGCCCCCAACTTCGCTTACGAGCTTTGTCTACGCTTGAAGGATGAAAAGTTATTTGAGGGACTCGATCTCTCCACATGGCGCATGGCCTGCAACGGTGCTGAACCGGTCAGCCCTGCAACGATCAAACGTTTCAACTCCCGTTTTATGCCCTATGGTTTCAATTCCGATGCCATCGCTCCGGTTTACGGACTGGCCGAATCCTCGGTTGGACTCACCTTTCCACCACCTGGACGTGGCGCTGTGATCGATATTATCAAGCGTGAACCATTCATGCGCCATGGGCATGCCATTCCGACAGATCCTGATAATAAAAATGCTCTGTACTTTGTCGCCTGCGGAAGGCCGCTGCCCGGCCACCAGGTCCGCATTGTCGATGCCAGCGGCCATGAAGTGGTCGAACGGGAAGAGGGCCATCTACAATTTTGCGGGCCATCTGCTACCAGCGGTTACTTCCGAAACCAACAGGCAAGCGCAGAACTCTACGATGGAAAATGGCTCAATTCCGGAGACTACGCTTATATAGCGAGTGGTGATATCTATCTCACAGGCCGGGCCAAAGACATTATCATTCGAGCCGGTCGCAACATCTATCCACAGGAGTTTGAAGATGCTATTGGCAACATTGATGGCATTCGTAATCGCTGTGTCGCCGTATTTGCCAGCCCTGACCCGGAAAGTGGCACCGAACGACTCATTGTAATGGCTGAGACCCGTGCATGCAAAGCTGAACGGCTGGAGAATATTCGCAGCGAAATCAATGCTATTGCCATTGATCTTATCGGTACACCACCCGACCAGATTCAGCTGGTACCACCCAATACGGTATTAAAAACATCAAGCGGAAAAATTCGGCGTGCAGCTAGCCGACAGCTCTTTGAGCATGGCATCTCCAGACAAAAGTTTTCATCGGTAAAACTGCAGATACTGCGTCTTTCTGCATCCAGTCTTATCCCTATGATCAGGCGCTCTCTTCGCGTAGCTGGCCACATGCTCTATGCAAGCTTCGCATGGACACTGTTTATGTTTTCGGCTGCCGTCACCTGGATCATCATCGCGCTGTTACCGGGATTAAACTTGCGCAGACACTTTATCAAGTTGGCTGCCAGACTGTTTCTACGTCTCTCCGGTACCCCGCTGATTGTGCATGGCACGGATCATCTGCCGGAAAACGAGCCCTATATACTGGTAGCCAACCACGCAAGCTATCTCGATGGCATTATACTCACAGCGGCTCTCCCTCCAAAGCTTACCTTTGCTGTTAAACAGGAGCTGAAAAAGCAATTTATACCACGTATTTTCCTGGGACGTATCCAGGCCCGGTATGTTGATCGTTTCGATGCCGTAAAGGGGGTGAAAGATGCCTCCAATATACTCAAGGGTATCCTTAGTGGTGAGTCATTGGCAATAATGCCTGAGGGTACGTTCAGCCGCGCTCCCGGCTTGCGCCCATTCCATACAGGTGCCTTTATGATCGCAGCAAAGGCAGACGTACCGATAATACCGGTAGCCATTCGTGGCACACGATCAATACTTCGTGGCAGCTCCTGGTTCCCACGCCGGGGAATTGTAAGTATCAGTATCGGAAGTCCGATCCGGCCTGCGGGGAGTAGCTGGAATAACGCCATTAAACTGCGCGACAGGGCAAGAGCGGAAATACTGCATCACTGCGGTGAACCGGACCTGCAGCAGAGTAGTGGTTCTAAGGAAGAAAACCTTCCAGCCAGGCAGAGAGATGCTGAATAAATCAGCGCCTCCCTGATCATTACACACTACAAGCTGTTCAACCACTCACGCCAAAGAGTGGTATATTCGTTCGATGAATAATGATCGAAATTGTTATGGGTACCTGCAACCACTGCTATTTCCTTCGGTTCGTTTGCTGCGGCAAAAACGGACTCAGCCATCCAGACCGGTGCAATCGTATCATCACGGGCTGCAATCAGCAGCAGGGGGAGATGCACTTGCCCCACTGTCGCCACAGCATCAAAGCGACTTCTTACCAGCCTGCGTAGCGGTAACCACGGATAGTGGTGAGCAGCCATATCGGGGATATTGGAAAATGGTGTCTCAATCGCAAGACCAGCCGCATTCACCTCACTGGCAAGCTGTACAGCCACAGAAGCACCGAGGCTGCGTCCGGCTATAATCACCTCTCTCGGAATCAGCCCCAGACGAGTCGTCGCATCTGACCAGGCAGCACCAGCATCCTTATACATACCCGCCTCTCCCGGCTCGCCCTCACTCCTGCCATAACCGCGGTAATCAATAACATAAACAGAGAGTCCCACCTCCTGCCACTGTCTGTAGAGGGAGAGACGATGGTTTATGTTCCCGGCATTACCGTGAAAATGGAGAATAGTGAAGACGGTATGATCACTGTCCTTGCCCCAAGTACCGAGTTCTTCAAGGTCAAAACCGCTCTGACTGAAGCGATGCCGGGTATCGAGTTTGAGGTTGATGATATCTCATATGAACCGCAGACCCTGTGCAGTGTCACCGGAGATGATGCTGAAATGTTGGAAAATCTGCTTCATGCCCTGAACGACTGTGATGATGTGCAGAAGGTTTATCATAACGCAGAACTGGCTGCTTAATTTCCGCATCTCTTTCGACACTCTAGCCTGTAAATAACCATGGCCCGAATCATCCGGGGCATGGTTATATCTATCTTGCCTGAGCTGTCCCGGTAGAAAATCAGATCATAGTACGGATTTGCCAGCTGAGATCTTCAATACGCATAGGCTTATTCAACACAACAGTATTTTCCTGCTCAAGCCCTGCATTAAGTACCGCTTCATCCTTGTCATAACCAGTTGAAAAAATTGCCGGAATGGTCGGGTCGCTCTCGCGTATTTCCTTCAGTAAATCCGCCCCGTTCATCTTCGGCATAACAATATCCATAATGACCAGAGAGACAGGATGCGATGAAAATAACTCCAGAGCCTTTTCCCTATCGCTACTAACCAGGACCTGATAACCCAGACTCCTGAGTACCTCGCTGGTTGCGTGAAGTATCTCTTCATCATCATCGACCAGAAGCAGCGTCTCCCCGTCAGCCTTTGCAATCACCGGCTCTGGGTCATCAGTTTGCTCGCTAGCATTCTTTAATGACTTCATTAACGGCAGTAATATATGTATCGAGGTTCCCTCTTCCTGCGAGGACTCAATCTGCAGGGCACCTTGATGACTCTGTACGACACCATAAACCATGGGCAGACCAAGGCCTGTACCTTTACCAGCTACTTTGGTTGTGAAGTAAGGCTCCATCACACGGGAAATATTTTCTGGAGTAATGCCTGCGCCATTATCTTTTACACTCAAGCGAGCAAAAGAGCCTGCAGCAACCTCGGGATTACGTTTGTAAAACAGATCGTCGGGTTCAAACCGTTGCAAACTGACCTGAATTTGAGGAGAACTGACACCCTCCAATGCATCTTTTGCATTATTGAGCAGATTCAGCAGCATCTGCTGAATCTGTGCCTCATCTCCATGCACGACCATAGACCCTTCAGCAAAGTCATAATTCAGGTCAATATTTTTTGGTATCGCTGCCCGATTCAGATTGATGGATTCACGTAACAGGTAAGGCAGCATCACCCGCTTCTTCTCTATGCTGTTTTTTCTGGCAAACATCAACAGTTGTCTGATCATTTCAGATGCCCTGAATGCCAACAACTCAATGCTCTCTACCCGTTTACACGTGTCCGGCTGACCCTGCATACGTTTTTTAATCAGGTAGAGGTTAGCGGTAATACCGGCCAGCATATTATTGAACTCATGCGCAATACCACCAACCAGGGTACCCATGGCCTCCATCTTCTGCGACTGAATCAACTGTTGTTCGATCTGACGCTGCTCGGTCACATCATGCACACTGCCAATCATGGAAAGCGGTTCCCCGGCATCATTCAGATTGATCTGGCCATACTCCCGAACTATCCGCTCCTGACCTTGTGCATCAACAATCCTGTGTTCAACATTGTACGTACCTTTTGTCTCCAGTGCCTGCTGCATCGCATGTTCGACAGAACTCCTGTCCTTCGGATGCACAAAATCCAGAAACGTTTGGTAATCCGGCTCAATTTCACCCGGCTGCAAATTAAAAATCCGATATGTCTCATCAGACCAGTAGATGACTCCTGTCCCAATATCCCACTGCCAACTTCCCAGATGAGCTATGCGCTGCGCCTCGGCAAGCCTGATCTCGCTCAAATCCAGTTGGCGAACGGCTTGCGCATTACGTATTAGATAACGTACCCGATGCGGCAATAGTGCCCAGTTCACCGGCTTACAGATAAAGTCCGTCGCCCCGACATCGTATGCCCGGTTTACAGAGTCGGTGTCCTCATAACCGGTGACCATCAATATAGGAAAATATCGCGCCTTAGGCCGCTTGCGCAGCTCCTCACACACCTCGTATCCATCCATACCGGGCATACCGATATCGAGCAGCATGATATCCGGCTGTACTGCATCCGAATCTACTGCATCGAACAGCTCCAGCGCATCAACTCCGTTAGCAGCCTCAATGACTGAAAAACCGGCCTTCTCCATCGTCTGCCTCATCAGCAGGCGAGCAACCTGATCATCGTCAACAACCAAAACGACAGGCACAGAGTTTTCCAGCGTACCAGCTTTACTATTCATAGCCGCTCCATCTTCTTAACGCACTCAGGTAGTTTTTCAGCGACAATTGCGGCCTCCGCTTCAACCTGAATAATCTGCTTATGAGCCAACTCCAGCTGCGACTGATCTGTCATCAGCTCCATTTGAGCGCACAGTCTGGCAATCTCTACCGCCCCTACATTGGCGCTGCCTGACTTCAGACTATGTGCGCTCCGGGCTACGGCAGCGATATCATCCTCTGCGGCTGCATCACGTATCCCCTGCAACGATTGAGGGAGGGTCTGTTGCAGATAAATATCAGTGACATCGACCAACAGCTCCATTCCTGCATCCGGATCAATGTCGCGAATCGATTCAAGCACCTGCATATCGACATGCATAATCTCCTCAGAATGCTCAAATGCACTGTTTGTAATCTCTTTTACTGCCACAGCTTCCTGATTCAACCATTTAGCAAGCATCTCTCCCATCCCCTGCAGAGTGAAGGGCTTAGGTAGGAAGTCATCCATGCCGACAGTCATGCACCGCTCTCTGTCCTCATGCATCACATTTGCAGTCATAGCGATAATCGGTGTATGCACCAGCCCCGCTTGCCCGGCTTCGTATTCCCGGATACCTATGGTTGCCTCAAAACCATCCATCACCGGCATCTGACAATCCATCAGGATAAGGTCATAATCATGTTCTTTCACAGCTATGATAGCTTGCTCTCCGTTCACCACGACATCCACATCTAAATCGAAACGTTCCAGAACCTTTTTGCCCAGCAGTCTGTTGACGGCATTATCCTCTGCTACCAACACACGCCTGGATGGGTAACTGTCGATAATCTTCTTCTCGTGTTCAGGAATTTTGTGTTTTAACAGGCCATTAAAGAGCTCTGATCGTCGAAGCGGTTTATTTAAACGGTATTCTATTCTGTCATTGCAGGCATGCTGATCGGTCGTAATTTGCCCACCGGAAGCTAGTAGAATCAAGCGCAGATTAGAGAAACAGCTTTGTTCAACAATTCGGTCAGCCAGCTGCACTCCGTCTGTTCCTGGCATATCCATATCCAGAAGTGCAACATGAAATGGCTGCCCCTGCTCGAATGCGCTGTGCAACAGCGTCAGGGCGCTCTCGGCATTGCTTACAGTCTCATGTTCAATGCCCCAAGCAGTCAGGTAACCCTTAATAATATCACGGTTCACTGCCCTGTCATCAACAACCAGTACGCGTTTGGAAAAGGCCTGACCTGGTGTTATCCCGAGTCTCTGTGAATGCGCTGATTGCAGGATCTCAACAGGAATGGAGAAATAGAACCGTGAGCCCTCACCCGCCCGGCTCGCAACTTTCAACTCCCCCCCCATCAATGAAATCATCTCCCGACAAATTGTCAGCCCCAGACCTGTTCCACCAAATTTACGTGTTGAAGAGCCATCAGCCTGAGAAAAACTGTCAAAGATGATTTCAAGCTGATCGGCAGGAATGCCCACACCTGTATCGCGCACTTCAATATTCAGTAACGGGTCCGCAACGGATCCTTCTAACTGTGCCTGCAACACCACTTCACCCTGCTCAGTGAACTTCACAGCATTGCCAATCAGATTACCCAATACCTGGGTCAAGCGAACCGAATCGATCCGGATACGTTCAGGCAGGTTCTCATGCAGTCCACAGGAGAGTTCAACACCCTTACTGAAGGCGCGGCCAGAGTAGATCTCAGCAATATTCTCGAGCATCTCAGGCAGGTTTCCCGGCTCCGGACACAGCTCCATTTTTCCAGCCTCAATCTTGGAAAAATCCAGAATGTCGTTGATCACTTGAAGCAAGTGATCTCCCGATTTTTTGATAGTACCAGCCATGCGCTGCTGCTGCTCATCAAGACCTGATTCCATCAGTAGCTCAGCCATACCGAAGATACCGTTCATTGGAGTACGAATCTCATGACTCATGTTTGCCAGAAACTGTGATTTCGCCCTGCTTGCCTCTTTGGCCGCATCCAGGGATTCAGTCAAAGCCATATTCTGCACCTCAAGTTTTTCCCGGGTCATCTCCAGCTCTCCGGTGCGTACCTCCACCATCTGCTCCAGCTCATTCCGGTATAGCGCCAGATCGCTTTCCCTGCTTTCAATTTCAATAAGCATGGCATTAAAGCTTCGCGCCATTTCACTGATCTCATCCTCTCCGAAATCATCTACCCGTAGCGTAAAATCACCACTATCGCGCACCTCACCCATCACCTGCGCCAACTGCTGAATAGGTGTAGCTATGCTGGTGGAAAAGCGTCTGGAAAAAAACTGTGCAGCCATGGACACAATAATAAACAACAGCAATCCCACACCTGCCCGCTCCAGCAGCTCCTGTCTCAACTCAATGGTGGATTTCCGCACAGCCAACGTACCTACCCGCTCATCCCCTACAGACACCGGGTGAAAATAATATACCGAATTCTCCTGATGATGCAGTCCGTCCGCCATCAGTTTGTCGATAATACCGCCAGCTTGAGGATAAGCAGCGAAGTGATCTCCGTTGATATCAAACAGTGCAGCCCCCATCAGTGTCTCATCAGCATTTAAAGTGGCCAGATCCTCATTGGCCGCCACCTGATCAGAGAACACCAATGGGGATGCCACACCCTGAGCGAGCATTATCACCTGTGTTTTAAGGTTCAATTCCAACTTTTCTGTTTCTTCAACATACTCGAGGCCTATCCAGACCAACGTCACCAACAGCAGACTTGCCAGCACAATCAGACTGGAAAAACGGCCCATCTTCTGCCGGATGGTCAGTTTACGTGACCCCCGCCTCATGGCATAACTCCATTATCATGGACAATATCCGCTAATTTCAGTAACCGAGAACTAATAGTTAACCCGGCCCGTTCAGCGGCATCCACATTGATACGGAAGCGAAGTCTGCCTTCGACCGTATAGAGTTCTATCACGCCGCCAGCAGCTGCAAACCCAGGCTGCTCACTAATCGTGAGAACTCCCCTCTGCTTGAGTGATTTGATCGCCACTGATGAAGTGATAAACACCAGATCACATTCACGGCATGTAGTACAAGCAGCTGTCTGGATAGAACGTCCACCAACCTTCTTCCCGTTCATATCGTCCCATGCGTGGACTTCATACCCTTTACCGGTCAAACAGACGTTAAAATTTTTCTTCGCTTGCTCATGATCATCTTCCGGCCAGTTTATAAACTGGGTGAAATGGTAGATAAATGCCACTTTGAGTTGCTCTGCCTTGAATCCATCAGCAGCTTGTACCGGCGACCATGCAAAAAGCATCAGTAACAGTATGGAAAGCTGGCTTACAGGCCTCGGAGATTTCCGGGCATTTGGCTGTTTACGCACCTGATATAGACTCATCATTTATTGTCAGCCTTTAAAATTCCCACTCAATTTTAGAATAGACAGAGCGTGGCACAGCAGAGACCTGTACACCTGATGACGCCGGTGATGTACTAAATTCAAAGGTTCTCGAATCCAGGAGATTTTGACCAACGATACTCAATAACATGGCTTTCACTGGCCTCCAAGCAAGACGCAGATCCACTCGATTATTCGCTGATGTATTCAAGTTACGTAATTTGCCTGTATAATAATAATTCATATCAAAAGTGGCATCGAAAGGGAGATTAAACTGGGAACGTATTGAAAAACTCTGCCTCGGACTGTTACCTGTCTGAGCTGAGGCTGCTATAGTTGTACCTGCAGCGTGCTTCAAAACCATATTCTGATAACCGTATACACCTATCAAGCGCCACCAATCCTGAGCCTGCCATTTGACCTCCAACTCCGCCCCAAAGCTGTGACCAGCTAACTGATTGGTTTGAACCAAGGGTAACACCAGATGTGGAGTCGGCGCCAATTCAAAAAACGGTGTTCCCGGTGCATTCGTAATCAATGATTTGTAATCATGGTAGAAACCTGTCACATCCAGCGATAGTGATTCAGAAGGCTGGGAACGCCAACCTGCCTCATAGGCGATCATTTTCTGCGCATCAAGTGTGTCACTCGGCATAATCGCAAGCACGGTAGCCGGAGGTATATTCAAAAAATTAATACGCATGTCAGTGAGTCGGGATGGTGTCTGTACCACCCGGCTTACAGCTCCCCAAAGTTGTTGCCTCTCACTAAGAGACCAGTGGATACGGCCACTTGGCTGGTAATCAAAGCCGGTATAAGAATCATGCAGAAACTTGGAACCAAGAGTCAGAACACCTCTGCCATCGGCAAAACCGATCTCATCCTGAACAAACCAGCTATAGTGACCATAAGAGTTCTCTGCCGGAGACAAAATAATCGTCCTACTACTATCCATGCGGTCACGCGTGTGATGATAACCCAATCCAAATGTCAGATTATGGGCATCCATCTCCACATGATGCTGTGCATCAATATCAAAAATATCCATCTGCTGACCAAGCATAACTTCCCTGCGTGAGCTACGCTCATATGAGAACTGAATATGAGCATCATTACTTTCACTAAACGTATACGCCCAATTCGCATTAATAAAACCGCCGGAAACTCTCGCCCTGTTATCAACCACTAGTGAGTAGGGAGGAATCAGCGAAGGCTGAGATATGGATTGCTCGGCATAACCTTTATAAGCCTCTGCCGAAAGCGTCACTCTATTTTTCGATGAAGGATTCCAGTCCAGTCTCATGCCACCACGTGGAATACGCCACTCATCAAAAGCAGCATTTCCAACCGAATCCTTGAAGGCAGTACGCTTAAAATCTTTGCCGTATAAACGTAACCAGGCATTATCCCCCAATCCCACACCATAACGAAGAGCGCCGAAAGCCCTGTTCTGGCTTCCACCACCAGCAGCGATCAGTCCTCCCTGGGTTTCAGATGCATGTTTAGTAACCACATTAATCACACCATTGACCGCATTACTTCCCCACAGGCTACCGCCGGGGCCACGAACGACCTCGATACGCTCAATATCTTCAATCATCGTATCCTGAATATCCCAGTACACGCCACTGAACAGCGGCGTATAAACGCTGCGACCATCAATCAGAACCAGAAGTTTATTACTATAGAGACCATTAAAGCCACGAATTGAGATTGCCCATTTATTAGCATTGATATGTGCCACTTCAACACCTGGTGCCATACGCAAAGCATCGGGAATAGTCAGTGCACCAGCACGGCGAATATCATCAGCTGTAATCACACTCACAGCAGCAGCAGTGTCTGTAATCTTCTGCTCTCGCTTGCTCACCGAAATAATTTTTATTTGCATCAGCTCTTCGATACTCATTTCCATAAGGCTGGCCGTCGCCTCACCAAATGCCGGAAAAACCGAAGCCATTATCATTCCCAGAGTTAGCCAAATACGCGTGGTTTGCATAGACACCCCCATACCATTGCCGACATCAAAAGCGATACAACGAAAAAACATGCAGATGCATCACAAACTGATCAGTTGGCAACAGATCCGTTAAAAAAAAGCATAAAACATGCCAAAAGAGTCATCCTAAGCTAGTGTTCATCTCAAATGACCTCGAGTGCAGGTCACTATTCAGTTATATATGAGTTAGCCATGATGGAGTACTGAGTTGAAAGGCGATCGCGCGACCGGACAAAGGCTGCTGGTCACAGATTCCTCCCACTCCTTTCTGCGTTGAGGTGTGATTCGATCAACTTCTGACAAGCTGTCAAAATCACGTACTATCACTGTCTGATATTCAGTTACTGACCTAACATATCTCCGACTTTCAGTTGTGCTCCGCGTAACCATTCAGAGGCAGCCATGGCTTTTTTACCTTCAGGTTGCAGTTCTGTAATACGATACACCGAAGCTTCTCCACAGTTCACATCAAGCCCTGCATCCGTTGCTCTCACAGATCCGTCCAAACTGTTATGTTTATCAGACAATGCCGTTCCTGCAATCAGCTTTAACCATTTCCCATTCAACTGCGTACGCATACCCGGTCGCGGTGAGAAACAACGCACATAACGATCAATATCAACAGCCGGTTTTGACCAGTCGATAATACGCTCATCATTACTCAACTTCTTTGCATAGGTAATGCCTTCTTCCAGCTGTGGAACAGGCTCTAGTCCTGCCTCAATCTTCGGCAGGGTTTCCAGCAACAATTCAGCCCCCATAGGGGATAGTTTGAACCATAATTCGGAGCCGGTGGTTGTATCACTAATCGGTAAAACAGATTGGGCATAAACAGCACCGGTATCCAGTCCCTCCTCCATCTGCATGATACAAACACCTGTCTCTGCATCTCCGGCAAGTAACGAGCGCTCAATAGGAGCAGCTCCTCTCCAGCGAGGCAACAGAGAAGCATGTACATTCACCGGAGCAATAGCCGGAGCATCCAGCCATGATTTGGGTAATATCATACCAAAGGCAACCACCACCAGCACATCGCACTTCTTACTCTCCAGCCAGGCCAGTGCCTCTTCATCACCACGCAGCTTTTCAGGTGTCATCACATCGATACCGGCATCAAGGGCCGCCTGTTTTACAGCTGATGGCGTTAATTTCATACCACGGCCGGATTTCCGATCAGGCTGGGAAACCACACCGACCACGTCGATACCATCAGCCTGGATCAGGGTAGTCAGACAGGGGACAGAAAAACCGGGCGTTCCGGCAAAGACAACACGCATGTTAACTCCAGTGATTCACCACGAAGAACACGGAGTACACGAAGAAATGAAACCATACATCATCAGCCTTTTTCTTCGTACCCTTCGTGGTGAGATGATCTTTAAGACTTAAACAGTTTCTTCATTTTCTTGGTAATCATATTGCGTTTGAGTACCGACAGATAATCGATAAACAGTTTACCATCAAGGTGATCAAATTCGTGCTGCAGGGCCACAGCCTGAAAACCCTCGAAATCGGATTCATGCTGTGTTCCCTCTTCATCAAACCAGCGCAAGCGCACAGCAGCCGGGCGCGACACATCCGCATAAACCTCAGGTACGGAGAGACAACCCTCTTCCCATGTGGCCATCTCATCGGATTTCCATAAAAATTCCGGATTGATCCACACCTTCAGATCACGCTGACCAGCTGCATCATTTTCATCATGACGCACCTCTTCTGAGCGCCAGAGTATATCAGTAACTGCCATACGCAGCGGCACACCGATCTGGGTTGAAGCAAGACCGACACCCGGTGCATCATACATGGTATCAGCAAGGTCGGTAATCAGTTGTTTCGCTTCATCAGAGAGCGGAAATTGGACATCTTTAGCTACTTCACGCAGTAGGTCATCCGGATGAATAAGAATTTCACGAATTGCCATTAGAACGTTCCACCTTTCCAACCGAACATTGCACGCTCCGGTGCTGCAAATTCGATATAAATACGATCGATTTCAATCTCAAGCTGCTGCTTGATCATTGCAGAAAGCTTTGCTGAAACATCTGCAGTCTGCTCTGGGCTTAACCCAAGACTTTTAAGTTCAATAAATGCCAGCGGTGCATCAGTTCCTGCAAACAGCATAGATTGATGATCTGAAAGCTCAACCATGACATAGGATTCCGGTTTACCGAGAGCTGCAGCTAATGTGCTTGAACAACATGTCAGAAAACTGTTCTCCTGCTCAACCGTCACATTGGTATGCACGTGCAGATACGGCATTACGCTTTCTCCTGTTTAGCAGCCTCTTTGTCGCCCGATATTTCAGCCTCCTGGCGAGCCAGCTCTTCAAGATTTTTTTTCGCCTGCGCTTCACGCATGATATTCTTTTCAAGCCGCATGCGCTTGGTAGCAATAAAACCGAACCACCATAACAAGGCGGCAATAGCCAGCAGTACCACGATGAAAATCACTTCACTCATACTCACGATATTACCTCTACAGCTTCTACTTCTGCTGCTAAATCCTCTGCTTTCTGATGATCGGCCCGCACCTTAAGTTGACGATTAATCAGATTCACACCGGCCAGAATAAAGCCAAGTGCAATAAAAGCTCCCGGAGGCAGGATAAACATCAGCATATCCGGATAGTTTTCACCAAACACTGAAAAACCGAACAGTTCACCTTGTCCGAACAGCTCCCGCACACCACCAAGCAGGACCAGCGCAAAGGTAAAACCGGCACTCACAGCCAGCGCATCAACAACCGAATCGACTACCGAGTTCTTGCTGGCAAAGGCCTCTGCTCGCCCGAGAATCGCACAGTTCACCACGATTAAAGGAATAAACAGACCCAAAATCATGTACATCTCATGCATCCAGGCATTCATCGCCATACCAACCACAGTCACAAAAGCAGCGATAATAGTGATATAGGCAGGAATACGCACATTTTTAGGGATCACACCGCGCACCATCGATACCACCAGATTCGAACCCAGCAATACCAGCAGTGTTGCAGCCCCCATCCAGAAACCGTTTTCTGCCGAGGTCGTCACACCCAACAGAGGACACATACCCAATAGCTGGGCAAAAATGGCATTATTATGCCAGAAACCATCTGAAAATATTTCTGATTTCGTCACTGTTTCACTCCATGAGTGCTCTTCTCAGCAGCACTGGCTGGCAAGGCATGCTGTTCAGTCAGACGCTGGAGTATAAGCTGATTCCGCTCTTTGAAAAATTCCAGCGACTTTTTCACGGCCTTTACTACCGCACGGGGTGTGATTGTCGCACCGGTAAACTGATCGAAATCACCACCGTCTTTTTTCACCCGCCAGTCTGTATCATCCAGATTACGGGCAACAAAATTGGCCAGCCAATCACTGTCTTTAACAATCCAGTCACCCAGACCCGGTGTCTCCTTGTGACTGGTAACCCGAATGGCATTCAAACGTCCGTCCGGTTTGAAACCTGTCAAAATCCGGATTGAACCGGCATAACCATCAGGTGCAACCACTTCCCATGCAAGACCTGTTAATTGCCCCAACTTATCCTTGGCAGGGTATACCTGTACAATAGAGCCGTCCTTGTCCACTTCCAGCACATCATTCTGAGGATCATTACTGTGTGCAGGCAAAACCTGAGCAAGGGCTCTGTGTAAAGCCTGTCTCTGTGCCTCGGCAATCGGCTCACGGGTCACAATATCGGTCAAAGCAAGCAGTGTTGCAGCCACGGAAGCTACAACGAACAGGGCAATCACCATGCGCACCTGATCGCGATCTATCCCCATCATGACTCTCTCCTGGCGCTATGACCATAAACACGTGGCCGGAAGTAGTGATCAATCAATGGTACTGCACAATTCATTAATACAACGGCAAACATCGCGCCTTCCGGATAACCGCCCCAGGTACGAATCGACCAGGTCAGAATACCGCAACCCAGACCGAATATGATCTGCCCCATCGGGGTTACAGGTGAGCTGACAGGATCGGTGGCCATGAAAAAGGCACACAGGATCAAACCACCGGCAAACAGATGAAACATCGGTGATGCGTACTGATCCGGATTTAATGCATTAAACAGTCCTGCCAGAACCAGCACAGTCACGATATAAGTAATCGGGATGTGCCAGGTGATACTATGCCGGGCGAGCAGGAAAATACCGCCGATGAGCAATGCCAGCGCACTGGTTTCACCGATACTGCCCGATTCAAGGCCAAGAAATGCATCAAGATAACTATACTGATAGGCAGCCAGAGCCTCTGCCACCGGCACACCTACCGTCCATTCGGTTTTAATATGACCCAGCGGAGAAGCCATGGAGATCGCATCAAAACCCAGATTCAGTGCTTCAGGTCCGATAAAGAACAGCGTGGCGCAGATGGAGAAATCATACAGATTGATGGCCGGTTCCAATGCTGACATCGGCATGATAAAGGTCGTCATTTGTAACGGAAATGAGATCAACAGAATGACACGGGCGGAGAGTGCCGGATTGAAAATATTGTAACCCAGCCCCCCATACACCTGCTTACCGAGCACAATAGCCAGTACACTACCCAAAACAGCCATCCACCAGGGTGTGGCTGCAGGCAGGGTCAGAGCCAGAAACAGACCTGTCAAAGCTGCCGAGTTATCCAGTACAGTAGCTACAGGTCTGCCCATCCATTTCAGGCAGACTGCTTCAGTTAGCAGTGCTGCAACGATACAGGTCACGATCAACAGAAATGCCATCCAGCCAAACAGATAAACACTGACGCCTGCTGCGGGCAACAGTGCAAGAATCACAGTCAACATGATAACGCGTACTGAATCACCACCATGTGCGTGCGGACTGCTAAGCATAATCAATGGCATTATTTACTTTCCTCTACAGCAGCAGGTTCAGCAGCGGCTTTTTTTTCAGGCTTGGTTTCATCAGCCTTAGCCTCATCAGTTTTCGGCGCATGTGTTTTACGCACCCGTGATCGACGGGCCGCTTTTTCCTCTTTTTCACGCAGCAGTCGGTTTTCATGCGCTTCAGATCTTTTACGCGAGGCTTCAGCAAACACCTGTTCACGGCGCTGTAGCGCAACCTGTCCTTTACCGTAACGAAAGTAGTGTACCAACGGAATATTGGACGGGCATACATAGGAGCAGGCACCACATTCAATACAATCAAACAGATCGTATTGCTCGGCTTTTTCAAACTGTTCGCTACGACACTGGTCAGCCAAAAGATTGGGCACCAATGAGATCGGGCATGCCTCACTGCAATGACCACAACGAATACACGCCTGCTCTACCGTGTGCGCTGCACCCATAGCTTCAGCGCTCATCGCCAGCAGACCGGTTGACGCCTTCACCACAGGCACATCCGGTTGTTTCATACGCTCACCCATCATGGGCCCGCCATGAATAATCTGAATATCGGTGAAATCTTCCAGCTCCTGACGGGCAAACAGAGAGCGCATCAGCGTACCAAGTCGCACACGCAGGTTGGCAGGTTTCGCTAAAGCATCACCACTGACGGTAACAATACGTTCGGTTAAAGGCTGGCCCAGTACCACCGCGTCATAGAGAGCTTTGCTCGTGGCCACATTCTGGCAGAGCACACCAATATGCATGGGCAATTTACCTGCCGGTACTTCCAGACCTGTCAGTGTATAAATCAGCTGTTTTTCACTGCCCTGCGGATAGCGCGTTGGCAATACAACAACCGATACACCATCCATATCATCGCGATCATCCAGTGCCTGCTGTATGGCTGCTGCCGCATCCGGTTTATTATCTTCAATGGCAATAATACCGGATTCAGCCCCCACCATATGTTTGATGATGCCCATGCCTTCAAGAACCTCGGCTGCATGTTCAAGCATCAGACGATGGTCATTAGTCAGCCAGGGTTCACACTCAATACCGTTAAGAATAACAGTTTCAACAGGAAAACGTTTATCCTGCACCAGCTTGATAAAGGTCGGAAAAACCGCACCGCCCAGGCCTGCCAGACCACATGTGCGCGCCCGCTCACGCAGTTCTGTTGCCTCTCTGTTCTCCCAGTCCAAAATCGGTATAAGACTCTCATCGCGTTCATCAAGTCCATCGGGTTCGATAAAAATACTTGGCAACCCCATACCTGAGGGGTGAGCAATCGCATGCTCTTCGATCTTCACCACATGGCCTGACGTCGATGCATGCACCGGCACTGAAAGATAACCTTCGGATCTGGCAATCTTCTGGCCGCGCAGTACCCGATCACCAACGGCAACCAGAGGTACACAGATATCACCGATATGCTGCTTCATCGGCAGTACAAGCAGCGATCCGATCGCGCAATCTTCGATCGGCATTTCAGCCGTAACCTTATGCATATCCGGATGAATACCCCCGGTAAAGCTGTGTTGCAGCATACCCAGACGCTGGGCTATTTTTCTAAGCATGGCTGGCATGATGATCCCGCCTTTCATGGCCCTGCTGGGCTCGTTTGGTTTCCGGCAACGGCCACGACCAGTGCTCGATCAGTTCAGGTTTCACCAGCATATCAATACAATCTACCGGGCAGGGCTCCACACAAAGGGTGCAACCGGTGCAATGATCGGCAACCACCGTATGGTACTGTTTTGGAGCTCCGATAATCGCATCTACCGGACAAGCCTTGATACAGAGTGTACAACCGATGCACTCATCTTCACGCACAAAGGCCAACATTGGAGCTGCAGCTTCAGCTTCCAGCTCTTTCGGCTCCACACCCATCAGGTCGGCAATCTGTAGCATGACCCGTTCACCACCGGGTACGCAGTGGTTCACTTCAGCCTGAGAGGATGCAACAGCTTCGGAATAAGGCTTGCACCCCGGATAACCGCACTGTCCGCATTGCGTCTGTGGCAACAATGCATCGATTTTGTCGACCATCGGGTCACCGTCGATATGAAATACCTTCTGGGCTATCGCCAGAATAATGCCGGAGACAAGCGCAAACGCGCCAAAACTAGCTAATGCATACAATAAACCGGTCATACGATTAAATTTTAACCAGGCCGGAGAAGCCCATGAACGCCAGACTCATCATACCCGCCGTAATCAATGCCAGTGGTGAGCCTTTGAACAGCTCAGGAACAGGAGAGACTTCAATGCGCTCGCGAAGACCTGCAAAAAGTATCAATACCAGAGCAAAACCGACTGCTGCACCGAAACCATACAGTGCAGAAGTCAGGAACGTCTGCTCCTGCTGAACATTCAGAATAGCAACACCAAGAACGGCACAATTGGTAGTAATCAGCGGCAGAAAAATGCCAAGCCCCTGATACAGTACCGGACTGGTTTTGTGGATCATCATCTCGATAAACTGTACAAGAGAAGCAATGATCAGAATAAAGAAAATCGTCTGCAGATATTCAAGCTGCAATGGAATCAGTACATACTGCTGCACCAGCCAGGAGGCCGTAGAGGCAAGCGTCATCACAAACATCACAGCAAAGGACATACCCACAGCCGTTTCCACCTTGGATGAAGTCCCCAGAAACGGACAGATACCAAGAAACTTTGTCAGTACAAAGTTATTCACCAGCACAGCGGAGAGAAGAATAAGCGCGATTTCAGTCATGATGCGGGAGTATAGGGTGATGCATCTTCCGCGTACACCGCAGAAAACCCTTACTTTTTCGTGTTAGGGATACCCTGGCAACACCTAAACAGACTATTTCTCACGCAGAATCAGGAGAATTGTGCGAAAAGGGTATAGATCTCGGTTGACTGACAGCCTATTCACCACAGATTATCGACTCCCGATTTCAACCGGAACTTAACGGAGGAACCATGAAACGTTTTCTGCTACCACTATTTACACTGGTACTACTATCACTACCTGCTACAGCCATGGCATGCTCAAACTGCCCTGCTGGCTCAGAAGGCTGTCCAATGGGCATGAATGAAGGAGACAAAGCAAAAGGAGCTGCCGGAAAAGGAGAGAAAAGCAGTTTCTTTGAACGTGCTGACACCAACAAGGATGGATCACTAAGCAAGGATGAGTACGCTGCGGCCAAACAAAAGGGCTGGCATAACAAAAAGGACTGTCCGATCTCCAGCAAATAAAACAGAGCATCAATACATGACAGGGCCACTTCAATTGAGGTAGCCCTGTTCACCCAAACAGCACTCAAGGAGTCATTGTGAGCGAAGAGACACTACTGGAATTCCCCTGTCAGTTCCCGATCAAGGTTATGGGCACCAATTCCACCGATTTTGAAAACGAGATCGTTGTCATCACACGCCGCTTTGTGCCGAACCTTGGTGAAGGTGCAGTCACATCAAGAGCAAGCAGCAGCGGGAAGTATCTATCTGTAACGCTTACCTTTACAGCAACCAGTAAAGCACAAATAGACGATCTCTACCGGGCTGTGAACGCACACCCCGATGTGAAGATGGTACTCTAGGTACAGGCTTACTTTTCTCAGAATCCCCTGCTTCCATAAACCCGTTAGCGGCCTGACCATTGTTGCAAAAAGGTAAGTATCGAACGCAGGGCTTCTCTTTTCTTCATATCACCACGCGGCAACACATAATCAGCACACTCTTCATAGAGTGGATAACGTACCTCAGCCAGGGCGCGCAACCTGTTCAATGTGTCGCCAGCAGCAATCAATGGCCGATTTGCATCGCCGTCAATACGGTCTGCCAGGAACTCAGGGCTGGCCTTAAGCCAGATCACCGGTGGATGTTTTTTAAGTATCTCACGATTGATTTCAGACATCACTGCCCCACCACCGGTAGCAATCACCGCCGGCTTACCAGCCACCTCTCGCAGGGCAGCAGTTTCCAGCTCACGAAACGCAACTTCACCATCCTGCTCAAAGATCTGCGGAATAGTACGACCGGCCTGTTCAACAATATAATCATCAAGATCAATCAATGGCAGCGCCAACTTCCTGGCCAGACGTCTGCCTATACTACTTTTACCCGACCCCATCAGACCGACCAGAATCGGACTGATGCCTGACAATGCTCCGTTTAAATTGCTCATAATCTTCCCCGCATGCGGAAATCATACATATTCAACATGCTACCGCATCTGATTCCTGCTAACTCTTCTGGAGTGGTACATCATTTGCTTGATTCTCACCCTAAGAACCTCTTTACCCGGAGCACGCACATGAGCGATGACATTTCCATACGACAGCTACTGCAGGTCATGGTAGATCAGGATGCATCCGATCTCTATCTGATGGCTGGCGCACCTCCGGGTTATCGCATTCAGGGAACCATCCAGCGACTTGGCAAGCAGGAGATGAATCCGGCCACTGTTGAACGCCTTGCCAGTGAACTAATGAGCGAAAAGCAAAAGGCTGATTTCTCATCCTCTATGGAGATGAATTTATCCTCGGCACATCCGGGGCTCGGCCGTTTTCGTGTTAATATCTATCGCCAGCGTGGCACGGTCGGTATGGTGGTCCGTCAAATCACCACCGATATCCCCAGTATTGATGACCTCGGTCTGCCTGAAACCTTCAAGGACATATCCATGAGCAAACGGGGGCTGGTATTGATGGTCGGCGCAACCGGGTCCGGTAAATCCACATCTCTGGCCTCCATGGTGGATTGGCGTAACACCAATCAGGCAGGACATATCATCACCATTGAAGACCCGGTCGAATTTATGCATTCACATAAAAAGTGTTTTGTAACCCAGCGAGAGGTCGGTTCAGATACTGTCTCTTTCCATGCAGCACTGAAAAACACCCTCAGGCAGGCACCCGATGTCATCCTGCTCGGAGAGATCCGCGAACAGGAAACGATGGAGCATGCGATCGCCTTTGCAGAAACCGGTCATCTGGCTATGGCAACCTTGCATGCCAATAACTCCAACCAAGCACTGGAACGCATCATCAATTTCTTTCCCAAAGAACGGCACCAGCAGGTATATATGAATCTGGCCATGAATCTGCGCGCTATCCTGTCACAGCGTCTGGTAAAAACCGTGGATGGAAAACGTGCTGCAGCCATTGAAATCCTGATCAACACACCGCGCATTTCTGACCTGGTTCTCAAGGGTGATGTCAGCGGCATCAAAGAAGCAATGGAATCCGGTGGGCAACACGGCATGCGTACCTTTGACCAGGCCCTGTTCCAGATGTGGGATAGTGGTCAGATTTCTGAAATCGAGGCGCTCAGGAATGCCGATTCAGCCAACAACCTGAGACTGAAAATGAAAATGTCCTCGGTTGACGGTACACCGGAAAGCATACTCGATGCAGGTAAAGAGATCCGCGGTGATGATGACTCAGATGGTGACTTTGAATTGAAGATCTAGGGAATTCGGGCAACGCACACCATTCCGATCAAGCTGAAACGTTACTCGTTAGCATTCATGCCCTCAGCATATCTCACGACCTGATTGCGACCAGTCTCTTTGGCCTGATAGAGAGCCACATCGGCATACTTTGTACATTCCCAGAAATCGTCATTATCAGGTGGGAACATGGATACACCCAATGACATGGTTTTACAGATACTGCCCTGAGATACTTTAAATGGATGCGCCTCCAGCTGAGTACGTATGCGCTCTGCAACCATCAGTGCTCCCTCCTCTGTTGAATCAATCAACAAAATAAGAAACTCCTCGCCTCCATAACGAATCACAATATCGGAACTGCGCACCGTGTTCGTCATAATCGTGCTGCTGCCCTTAATGACATCATCACCGACTTCGTGACCGTATGTATCATTCACCTGTTTGAAATGGTCGAGATCACACATAACCACAGCGACCTGAGACTTGCGTCTGTGAATACTCGAAATCAACGTATCAATATACTCTTCAAGGAAACGACGGTTATAGAGCCCGGTCATTGGGTCACGCATAGATGCATCTTTCAGCGATTTCATCAGCCTCTTGGACTCAATGACCGGTGCAGCCTCATTTACAAATGCCTGCAACACAGGAAGATCTGCTTCTATAGATTTCCTGTTATCCTCATTCAAGACCAGCTGTAAAACTCCCCCGACTGCACCGGAGAGAGTCACAGGAAGACACACGTGGTACAAAGTCTCATCAGACCCTGCAGGATTACCTGCAAATGATGGGCAAATTTTCACCTCCCCAAAAGAAGAGACCATATGCGCAGTACGCGAAGCCCTGCAATATTCACACTGAGAAAGGATATCTTTACTGCACCATAGCGCCCTCTCATCTGGTAAACCGGAAGCAAACACGGGAGTCAAACCCTGTGTTGCCTCATCTAACTCATAGAATGAGTAACGCTCAAAGTTAAATTGCTCTTCCAGCAAGGCCTGAAAACGCACATAGACATCTTCAAGGGTACGGTCCGTCTCGATCACCTGCTTGAAGCTGGATACCATCGCCATCGTATTTACTACCGATACAGTAGTGTTAAGAAGATTGTCCCGTTCGGTAAATTTATGATGGCTCATCAATGTATCCACATCATTGGCAATGGAACCGATACTGTTTTCCAGTGTATTCATAAAATGGTTGGTGCGATCAGCAATATCACCGATCTCGTCATTGCTATGTTTGGCCATGCGATTAGAAAAATCACCTTTTTCAGCTCGGCTCACCACATGATTCAATTCATCCGTTGTCAACTCAATCGGCTTCAGCAGTCGGCGCAGGAAATAGGCAAGGGTCAGTCCAAACAACAAGAATAACAGTACAACCAACACAGTATTCATAATAGCTCGATAGAACTGGCTGGTTACATCAATCTCAAGACTGACTGCTCCGAGTACCGCACCTTCAACCGTATCATGACAATTCAAGCAATTTGTTTTACCACGAGCACTGGCTACATAAGGGATCGTGAAATGAAAACGAATTCCTTCATCGCTATAGATCAGTTCCTGGGCCTCAACACCGGTACTGATCACATTCAGATCTAAATCCCTAACCGCATCACGACCGGAAATATCTATCCCCATCTGCTCAATCACCTGTTGTGACGGAATAATCTGGGCATGTTTGAGACTGGTTTGACCTACCAGGCTTTCAATATAGGGGTTCTTGTGTTCAGGATGCCCTTCGCTCATTTCGTGAGTAACCGCAAGGCGAACCATCTCCGCAGCCATTCGCCCTTGCTCCTCCAGTGCGGCAAGGTGATACAAACGATATGTCAGCAGTGAAATGGCTGAGAACACTACAGTAACAGCAATCACACTGACCATCACAAGCAGCTGACTTTTCTTACGAAGCTTCACACATACTCCCTACCCATAACTGTGACAGATCACAGCTTCCCACCAGAGAATATGCCAATAAACCCCTTCATTGCCTAGACAGGAAAAACCTTATCTTCAGAAATAAACCGGGATAGTAGCAATTCCATCGTGGAACCCCTCTCCCTTACATCGACGTGTTTTACCTTTTCTGCACCAACACCCAATGTAGATGCCACATGCTGCAAACTTACGGACTCTGCAATGTCCTGCTTCGTCACTAGCACAAGAAAGGGGATTCTGACGCGCGCACAGTAGTGATCGTAAATATATTTCAATTCATCCAAAGACCCGGCATCGCTGCCATCCACCACAAATACAATGCCATCTGCACCTTCAGCCAGTATTTCCCACATAAAGTCAAAACGCCGCTGACCGGGTGTACCGTACAGATGTAGTGCCAAGCCCGCATATGGATAACAGACGCCATGATCCATAGCCACGGTCGTCTGCTCTTTCAGATCAAGCACAGCATCACTGGCCTGCTCGTTGGTACAAACCACCGGCACATCACTCAGGCTGCGAATCAGGGTTGTTTTACCCGCATTCACAGGCCCTGTAATGACCAGCTTTGTAACTACTTCCTTCACGTTCACTCCTCTTCCTCACGACATAGTTTCAGAGACCACGTTAAAGCAACCCTATTAATCCAGTATCAGATCTACTCTCGGTTTTGCTTCAACTTTTGTTTCATCAATACTGGCACGACAGGTAAACAGGCGTTCGGTTGCTATACCATGTTTTTGCAATGCGCTCATCACAGCATCGGAGCGGCTCTGACCCAATTGCAGCAAAAACTCATCACTCTTGCCTTTTGACTGTTCCACAATATCCCCCCCATCAGGTGAAGCGACTGATGGCCGGGCAACCGGCTCTCCTTCGATACGGGTTGCGACACCACAAATCTGCAAGCGGAACTGAGTACTCTTGTTCAACAGGCCTGCAATTTTGGATATATAATCTTCCATCTTCGGATCCAGTGTCGTTTCAAGCTCATCAAACACGACAGGTGTCAGCTTCGGTTTAACCGCCTCTTTAATCAGGTCACTGGCCATATCCACAGCCAATACAATACTACCGTAGGGTTGCAGAGCCAGCATGGCATAAGTCATTGCCCCGGTGCTCAAGGATGACATCAACGCCTTATTGATAATGGCATTAATGTTAATATTCGGGTCATCGAGGTTACCGGTGATCGGCACTTCCATCTCAATATCACCACGATCATTGCGCAACATATCCAGAGCCATGCCAACAGGCATACCGATGGTTTGCTCAGCTTTGCCAGGTTGCTTTGAGCTCCCCAACTCCAGCTTACGGATCAGTAACTTATTTTTTGCATCAATTGTATCATTACTGATGTCAATGCTGCTATCCATATTGAACTGCCCGGTTCGAATAGATTTACCAAAATCAGATTCGATATAACCACTGAGACCGGGCATATCTATATGTTTCAACGTGAGGTCAATGTCCGCCCTCAGTGTCCTGGCGTGGGGGCGCAGCTTTCCTTTTGCACGCAATTCTCCGTTCTTCCCAACGACCATCACCGTATCAAGCATACCATCACGTTTACCTGAACTATCCAATGGAGCAAAACTGAAATGCTTTACAGTCAGTCGGGTATCCAAAGGTGGGAAAACAGACTCATCACGATAGGCAATCTTACTACCGGGACCAATCAATAACTCATCAACCACTACAACCGGATCCTTGGTTTTCACTGTTTCAGCAGGCTTTTTCACAACGGCTTTGACCGCCGTATTCTTCGATACACTCTTTTTTCCGGACGTAATTTCATCCAGCACACGTATTTTTCCATTCTTCTGCTTGATCAGGCGAGCATCCAGATCGTTGAATCGCAGCGTTTTCACATGATACAAACCCTGTGTGTCCAATTCAGCTCCACTGGCAACAATTGAGCCAATCGATCCCAGCGATGTTTCACCACTGGCTGGCAAGTCAACGCCATCCAGACTAAGCTGCTTAAAACTACCTTTATCCGCACCAATCATGGAAAAGCCTTTCAACTCAGCCCTATTAATCACTGCCAACTGCTGCTTCCCCTTCTGCTGCATAAACTTGAATCCTTGCATAACAAACGACTTCAAATTCAACGCTTTGCCCGGCTGCATTTTCAGAGTCTGAAGCTTCAACCCCTGCAGTGTCATATCATCATCTTCCCCGGTCATGGCCTTTGCCTGCAACTTTTTCAGCTGCAACGATGCCAGCTTTATCTCACCATTCTGCTCTCTTTTCAGCCCCTGAAGATTCAGACTCTGCAGTGACATATCATCATCGGTATTCACCATGGCTCTGGCCTTCATTCCTTCACATTGCAGCCCTGCCAGGCTGGTCTGGCCATTCAAATCTGCATCAAGCTTCTGTACACTTATAGATGCCAACGAAAGGCTTCCCGACTGAGTTAAAGCCGGAGAGAGGCTAAGCTTGTTGACAGTCAAAGATTCCATCTGGTGTTTTTGAAGGCCGCTCATCTGCATACCGGACAGTTCAATCATATCTGCAGCTGCCAGTTTTTTTCCATCACTCCGGGCAAGCTTGAGATTATCAAGTTTAAGTTCGGCATCCACGGTTTTCAAAGTAGAGACCACATCCTCAACATGCAGAGCAAACAGTAGTTTTCCTGCCAGATGCAAACCGCTGTTACTTAGCCGGTAGCCGAAACCTGTGAAATCAGTTTCACCCAGCTTCAACTCAGCTTCCAGGCTCTGCTGACTATCCAGCAAACCGGAGAGATTCAGGTTCAGGGAATCGACGGGCAGTGCTAACTTCAGAGTTTTACCATTCACATTCAATAGCAGCTCTTCGATGGCCAGATCATCCACCACTACCAACCACGGACTGACCGGTTCCTCTTCAACCTCACTGGATTCTTCTTCAGCAATCGGTTCAAGCTTGATCTCAGCCAGTTGCCACTGCTCCTGTTCATCCTGACTCAGAACGATACTTGAGCCATCCAGCTCAAATGAACGAATATGAATGACCTGCTTGAACAGTGGCAGCCAGTCGATATTCACCGCCAGCCGTTTAATATTCAACCCTTCGCCAGCCTGCAACCCCTGCAGTACAACGGTTCCGGTAAACAGGTTGAGATCGACATTTTCTATTTTGGCCGACTCTACACCATGATCCTGCAACCAGGATTGTGCCGTATGTTCAATAACAAGCGGCAGTAATGACGTTACCAATAGCAGAACGGTGGCAAAAACTGCCGGCACCACATATCGAAGTTTTATTCTTGAAGAATATTTCACCTGTGTAACAGCTTCTGAACTGCCTTCGGACATCCTATCTCCTCAACCCGGCATCAAATAGTTGATACATGTTCGCGCGCATGCCAATTCGACTATGGTCGTTCAATCTCAATAGCTCTGAGCTGTGGATCATCTGCATCAGGAAACAGCTCGACTTTGATCACATGATCTACAAGCAGCTGCTCAGCCCGTTCCGGCCACTCGATCAAAGAAATCCACGGGGGCTGAAAAAAGTCCCGCACACCCAGCATCTCAATTTCATCAGCATCGTCAAGGCGATACCAGTCCATATGTGCAACCTGACAGTCACGCCCCTGATATTCCTGAATAATGGCGAATGTAGGACTGGGAAGCGCTTCATCAGTCACGCCTAATGCACGCAGCAGTGCGCGACAAAACACACTTTTGCCCGCCCCAAGCTCACCCGAAAGCGCAACGACATCGCCCGGATTCAATGATTCAGCCAGCGTCCGGGCAATCGCTACAGTTTCAGATTCGCTGTGACTATTGAATTTCAAATGTTTTACTGGATGCCTACCAGAGCTTTGATCACATCATGCTTTCTGATCATGCCGACAACAGACCCGCCATCGAGAACAGGCAGATGATGCGCATGCTGATCACCCATAATCGTCGCAATTTCACTCAGGTCAGCAGTCACATCTATCGTCACGACATCTTTATGCGCCAGATCTTCAGCTGATATTGCCTGCAGACGGGTCAATTCCTCTTCAAACTGTGATTCACCCATCGGAATCACCATATCGAAGAGAGCAACTGCGGTCGGCACATGCAGATTCTTCTGCTGATCAATCAGATCTGATTCAGTAATCACACCCAGAAGGCGTTTGTCATCATCGACAACCAGCATACCAGTCAGATCTTCTTCAGCGAATCGCTTCGCTATATCCGACACCTTGGCATCCAGTTTACAATATGCCGGATGCCTATCCATGATATCCCGGGCCAGAACTTTTGAATGTGGCATAACATCCTCCTGATTAATAACCTGATTATAGACTGGATCATGCGGGGAATATACAGCCGCCCACCCATGAAGTGATCATAAGTCACAAACAGCATCTGGCGCAACACTCAAAGACTCAATCATGAACAACAAATCTATAACCAGTCCCCACAGAAGCACACAACAGCACCTAAGTTACGGTATAAACGCAAACTGCCCGGAGTCATGAATCATGACTCCGGGCAGTGCGATCATTGAAAATGAAGCATTTACGCTTTGTGGTAGATTTCTGAACCTGTCCGCACAAACTCTTCGGACTGCTCGTTCATACCTGCTTCAATGGCTTCCTTCGTCTCCATGCCATGCTCTTTGGCATAATCACGCACATCCTGAGTGATTTTCATCGAGCAGAATTTCGGGCCGCACATAGAACAGAAGTGCGCCACCTTGGAACTGTCCTTGGGCAAGGTTTCATCATGGAAGCTACGAGCCGTATCCGGATCGAGAGAGAGGTTGAACTGATCATCCCAACGGAATTCGAAACGTGATTTGGAGAGTGCATCATCACGCTGCTGAGCGCCCGGATGACCTTTGGCCAGATCCGCAGCATGAGCAGCAATTTTATAGGTGATTACGCCTGCTTTTACATCATCACGATTCGGCAGCCCCAGATGCTCTTTCGGAGTGACATAACAAAGCATCGCGCAGCCATACCAGCCGATCTGGGCAGCACCGATACCGGAAGTAATATGATCGTAACCCGGTGCGATATCAGTCGTCAGCGGACCAAGCGTATAAAACGGAGCTTCATCGCAATGCTTGAGCTGCTCTTCCATATTTTCCTTGATCATATGCATAGGCACATGACCCGGCCCCTCAATCATCACCTGAACATCATGTTTCCAGGCGATCTTGGTCAGCTCACCCAGAGTACGCAATTCACCGAACTGGGCTTCATCATTGGCATCAGCAATTGCACCCGGGCGCAATCCATCACCGAGAGAGAAGGAAACATCATACTTCTTCATGATTTCGCAGATATCTTCAAAATGGGTATAGAGGAAGTTTTCTTTATGATGAGACAGACACCACTTGGCCATGATAGAGCCACCACGGGATACAATACCGGCCAGTCTTTTCGCAGTCAGAGGCACATAACGCAGCAGCACACCGGAATGGATAGTGAAATAATCCACACCCTGCTCAGCCTGCTCAATCAATGTATCACGGAAAATTTCCCAGCTCAGGTCTTCAGCAACACCATCCACTTTCTCCAGAGCCTGATAAATCGGCACAGTACCAATCGGAACTGCTGAGTTACGGATAATCCACTCACGCGTTTCGTGAATATTTTTACCGGTGGAGAGATCCATGATGGTGTCGGAACCCCAACGGGTCGCCCAGGTCATTTTCTCCACTTCTTCTTCAATAGATGATGAAACAGCGGAGTTACCGATATTACCATTGATCTTCACCAGGAAATTACGACCGATAATCATCGGCTCCAGTTCAGGATGGTTGATATTGGCCGGGATAATAGCACGGCCACGGGCAATCTCTTCACGCACGAATTCAGCAGTGATCACCTGAGGAATTGAAGCGCCCCAGCTCTGCCCCGGATGCTGTTTGGTAATTTCACGCATATCTTCACGGCGCTGATTCTCACGAATCGCGACATACTCCATCTCAGGGGTAATAATACCCTGACGCGCATAAAACATCTGGGAAACATTTGCGCCTTCTTTTGCACAACGTGGCTTACGCACATGTGCGAAACGCAGCTCATCCAGACCTTCGTTATCACGACGCTCACGCCCATAATCAGAAGTAAGACCAGCCAGTTCTTCGGTATCATCACGCTCATTTATCCATTCGTCACGCACAGCGTTGAGCCCTTTCTCCAGATCGATTTCAACTTCAGGATCGGTATAAGGTCCGGATGTATCGTAAACCAGAATTGGCGCATTCTCTTCTACACCGTCACTCGTCTGGGTTGGAGACTGTGTGATTTCACGCATCGGCACCTGGATATCAGACCGTGAACCCTCGATATACACCTTGCGGGAGTTGGGGAACGGCTGCTGAGCATCATAGCTGTTTTCTGCAATATCCGTGTTGTTTACCTGCGTTGTCATCATACCTCCAGAATCCGGCGAGATAGCGTAACCACCTTGCGGAGGCGAACTATACCGAAGTGACACCGTAGGGCATAGCCACTATCCTGAAAACCATTACAAGACTGTGGGTGGACTTTTCTCAATTACTGCTAGGATAGCCCTATGAGCCTCAATCTTCCCCAACTATCACCCCAAACAGCAGAACTGCTGCTCAACAATCGTGTTATCTCCACTCGCAGTCGCTGGACTGTTTTAAAAGCATCAGGGCCCACTGTTCGTGAATATCTGCAGGGGCAACTGACTCAAGATATGGAAAAATTGACTGCTAAGCAGGGCATCCATACCTGTCTGTTAAGTCCGCAAGCAAAAGCTGTTTCAGAACTATATCTCATTGAAGGGCACAATAACGAACTGCTTCTGCTAACTCCTTCCTCACACGCAGAGGCTACTGTGGCCCGTCTTCGCCAGTTTGCACTCGGCCATGAACTACGCATTGGTATCATTAAAGCCCTGAGTATCTGCTCAGTACAAGGTGCCCACGCCCATAACCTGTTGAATGACTTCGGCCTGAATGAACCCGGAGAAAAGTGGCTCTCCAGCAGCCGCAAAGATGCTGAAGACACATTCGCTGTCGTCATGCCTGAAAACCCTCATGGGTTCTGGATTATCAGCGCTGCTGCAAACATCGATGCCATCATCCAAAAGCAGGAACAGGTCATGGAAGATGAGATGGAGGCAATGCGTATTATCCGCGGCTTTCCCGATTTCGGTGTAGAATGGGATGAAAGCCTGCATCCGCTCAATGCCAACCTGATTGAATTTGACGGTGTCTCATTTGATAAAGGCTGTTATGTCGGCCAGGAAGTCACTGCGCGCATGAACTGGCGCGGTGGCATCAAAAAGAAACTCTATCGTGTATCTATAGATAGCAGGCCTGAAGCCCTACCCTGCCCGATTCAAACGACTGCAAAGATTGGTGAGCTGAAATCGGCTGCGATTAACCATGAAGGACTATGCTTCGGTATCGCTCTGCTACCCATTGAAACCGCCGAGTCTGAAACGTCACTATCGCTGGAGAACGGATCAGCGATAACCATCCTGGAGGCCTGTCATGCCTGATGCATTTATCTGGTACCATGCGAATGAAACACTTGAACCGGCACTGTTAGACTGGTTGAAAGAGGTAGAAGAGAAGGCAGATGTAGAGGGCAAACTCTACCTTCGTAAAGAAGCGGATAAAACTACATTCATGGAATGCTATAATGATGTTACCAGCTCCACGATCAAGCGCATCGAGAAACTGGCAATGGCATATCCCGCTTTTGAAGAGATCGAACGGCGCTGTGAAAGTTTCATAAGAGTCGACAATTACTGAATTTCCCGACGCCCTTCACCGGTTCATGATATAGGCCTACCACCGGAACCTGCTTTTGATTAGGGTTCCCGCCATGTCTGAAATCGCCACGAACATTGCCGTTAAACTAATCCAGCGTGAATCTGTCACGCCTGAAGATGGCGGATGCCAGAATTATATGGAATCCCTGCTCGCACCACTCGGTTTTGTGCGCACATCTGTTGATACAGGCGGCATCACCAACAGTATTTACACGCGCCCCGGTGAAGTTAAAGGGACACTGGCATATGCAGGTCATACTGATGTCGTACCAACAGGTCCGGTTGATCAGTGGCCGCACCCGCCATTCTCCGGTCTGATTGAAAATGGTATCCTGCATGGCCGCGGTGCTCAGGATATGAAAGCAAGCATCGCCTGCTGGATTGCAGCAGTTGCGGATCTCTGCAGTGAATACACCCCACTACCAACCCTGCAGCTTTTGATCACCTCCGATGAGGAAGGTGATTCCATTGATGGCACCATCCGCATTATTGAACAGATGCAGACCAACGAAACACTTCCCGATGCAGCGATTGTCGGAGAACCATCCAGCCTGAAACATGTGGGTGATACTATTCGTCGAGGTCGTCGAGGTGTGGTGCAGATCAAAGCCACATTCCACGGCAAACAGGGACATTCGGCCTATCCTCATGATGCCGACAATGCCATTCACCGCGCAACACCTGCACTGACCCGCATTGCAGATATCAAATGGGGCACACCCTCTGACGGATTCCCGGCGACCAGCTGCCAGATCACCAATGTGAACAGCGGCACAGGTGCGACCAATGTCATTCCAGGCTCCTGTGTTGCCCTGATAGACATCCGCTACAATCCGGGCAACAATTTTGACCAGATCAAGGCTACCATCGAAGAAGCATGTGGCGATTGCGATACCACACTGGAGTTCGACCATTCAGCCACGGCCTTTTCAACACCGGATGGTCCGTTTTTGAATCAGGTATGTAGCAGCATCAAAAAAACGACCGGCATTGATACCATACGCGATACCGGCGGCGGCACCTCCGATGGCCGTTTTCTGGCGGCAGCCGGTATAGCAGTAGTAGAACTGGGCCTTACCAACAGCACCATTCACCAGGTGGGTGAATGTGTAGCTGTACGTGAACTGGCCATACTGACAAAAATTTATACTGATATTATTGAAAACTTTGAGGTTTAAGCGATGAGTGAAAAACTGGGTTCTGTGATAAACAAGCCAACACGTTATCTGGAAACATTTGAAAATCCGAATCCGGAGCGTGATTACCATGTCCGCATCGACTCGCCTGAGTTTACATGCCTCTGCCCGAAAACTGGCCAGCCTGATTTTGCCGAGATTAAACTCGATTATATTCCGGATAAAGTCTGCGTAGAGCTGAAATCCCTGAAACTCTATTACTGGAGCTTCCGCGATGAAGGACACTTTCATGAACAGGTCACCAATATGATCGCTAATGATCTGATCAATCTGCTTGATCCACGCCAGATCAAGGTGACAGCCGTATTCAACGTGCGCGGTGGTGTCTATACCACGGTTGAAGTTGAACACAGCAAATGATCACGCTCCCGTTCACCAAAATGCAGGCACAGGGCAATGATTTCATTGTTCTCAATGGCCTCACATCAGACCTTCCTCCGCTCACCGTCAACTTCGTACGCCGCATCACCGAGCGCCGCTATGGCATAGGCTGCGATCAGCTTCTTGTGCTTGAGAAGTCTGACAAAGCCGATGCAGCCATGCGTATTTTCAATAACGACGGGTCCGAAGCTGCCAACTGCGGCAACGGACTACGCTGTGTAGGTCAGCTGCTTCTCCAACAGCTTGGCAAAGAGTGTGTCTCCATTGCTCTTGCTGACCGTTTTGTAAATGCCGAGGCCACCATCAATGGCATCTGCGTGGATATGGGTGCAGCTACAGTTACCGAATCCACCGATACTCATGTTGATATCAACATCGGCAATGAACACAGTGTGTTCTTTGAAACGACTGAAGCGTTCCCATCTGACAGGAACGTTGAGATTGTGACAGGTCAGATTGCCAGCCATGTTTACATCGACATTATTGAACGCGGTGCAGGTCATACGCTGGCATGTGGAACCGGAGCATGCGCAACAGCTGCTGCCATCTGGTCAAACGAAGGGGAAGTACGCCCACTGACTATTGAGATGCCGGGTGGTACGGTCACCATCTCAGGCTGCCCGAAAAACATCAAACTCGAAGGCCCTGTCACACAGACCTTCGAAGGTGTCTTTTCTCTATAGTTTCACAACTATGAAGTCTGTGAAGGCATGGGCTGAATCATTAAAACGGAACACCTATGCGCTTTATCTGGCGGCCCGGGACCCTCAAGTTTCCCCTGCCGCCAAATTCCTGATCGCGATGATTGTCGCTTATATACTCAGCCCGATAGATCTGATCCCGGATTTTATTCCGCTGATCGGTTATCTCGATGATCTTCTGATTCTACCGCTGGGAATCATGCTGGTCATCCGGATGATTCCGAAAGAGGTATGGGCTGCCTGCCAACAACAGGCTTCAATACAGCTGAGCATGGAAACACCCTACCGCATCCAAATGACTGTTATTATTGTATTCATCTGGCTACTGAGCTTGAGTTATTTTGGTTTTATTTGCTGGGAATGGTACGTTGGAGAAGCTGCATAAGCGGTCAAAATTACAAAGTGACAATTCAGGCTTGCATCTGACAACTTTTATCCCATAATCCGGCCTCCCGAAAGGGACGTCTGAGGGCGGATAGCTCAGTCGGTAGAGCAGAGGATTGAAAATCCTCGTGTCGGGGGTTCGATTCCCTCTCCGCCCACCACATAGATGCTAGTAATAGCAACAAAAATCAAGGGTCTGGCTTAATAGTCAGACCCTTTTTTTTGCTCTAACTTTTTATAAATCGCCCTAACTTCCATTTTGACTGTGGCAAAATTGTGGCAACTTGGCCTGCTCCTAAATCAGCATAGGCATTAAAGTCGATTTAAAATGTATTAGGTTGCTCCCCCCACACTGTAATTTAAAGCGACACCCTGCTGTGGTGCATCAACCGTTTGAATCGAAGGCCAGCAACATCCCACTTACGGTCATTCAGTAAGCGCTCCTCCCCAATCCTTGCTATGATGTAATTATCACAATGGTAATAAGCTAGGTGGATTTATGGTTATCAAAGACTTCTGCAGAATCGCTGTTGAGTTAAATAAAGAGATAAATGTCATTCGTCGAGTTGATGGTTACGTGACTTTTTTCTTCGATCATAGTCATGGTATAGTGCTGTTAACTTCTGCTGATGGAGAAATTCGATATTGCGATGACCAAGACGATTTGGAAAGCCTAGTGAAAGACAACGCCTATCAAGGCGATCTCCATTATTTTGAATCTCAGAGCTATACCATCATTGATTGATATTTGGTTCTTTGATCAGGAGGCATCTCATGAAATACGTTCTTTACCTGGTCACTGTTCTCCTATTTATGCCTGCCGTAATTTTGGCTGATGAATCACAAAACTACTGCCTAGACCCTGAAACAAATATCACATGGTTAAGGATGCTCAGCGAATCTCCTCATGATAGTGTAATAGCTGAGTTGTTCGCTTTGAGGATTGGCCTTTGCGAACTTATTGAAAGAAAAATAATCAGTATTGATCGTGCTACTGACATTTTTGAAGAGTCCCGACAAAGAGGACTTAAAGAGAAGACAGATAAACTGGGTCCGAGAAACAAGGAAGGAATCGGCGTATAAATAGGAGAAATCATGGCGGAAGAAAGAGCAGCTGTTACATGGGAAGAATTAGCTTGGTCAAACCATATCGAGCAGGAAGCCATCGTCAGGTTACTCATTAGCAAAGGGCTAATCAGTCAGACTGATTTTATTGAAGAGGTTAAACAGGTTCAGGATCAATATGCTTCTAGGAAATGTGTTAGTGGAGTCAAACGGCTTTTTTTACAACTCATAGCTTATAGCTCTTCACATAGTCTTCAAATGTGGAAAAAGGCCGATAACCCTTACCTATATTAATACGTGCTTGTCGTGTTTTTAAGATTCGACCTTGTAGATATGAACTTATCTCCTCGGCCTTCTCGATTGGCAGAAGTCTCCAAGCAGCACCATAATTTGTTTCGATATTTCTAGATATAGCTCCATGGTGGAACTTTGTTTTTCGCGTTTTATCTGAACTAGCAAATTTATTATAATGCTTTATCAAATGCAGAATATATCGACTCCAGCGCTGGTCTGCTCCAATTGTTCCAAGCGGAGCATTTATGCTGACCTTGTTCTTCTCAGTTCGCACATTAACTGTAGCCCCTTGTATGGCTCCAGGACTATTGATCGCAACATTGCCAGAATTATTACTAACTGAAATTCGCTTTAAGTCATTAAGGAGGATTTTAGCGAAGAAAATATCTTCTGCCTTTTCTGGTCGACCAGAAGCATCTGCATGTATGCGCTTAATCTCTTTTAGAGCGTCTACAGAATATATACTTGCCTCTGAATCAATAATTTTATGATGGCGACGACATAACAATATTAGATTCCCAAATGAGTGTCTTTCAAGTTCAGTTTGATTTGAGTCAAAGCGTGGCCCTTTGGGACTCTTTGCGCATATATGACAAATCTCTCCTGCCACTACACCTGAGCTCTCAACGATAGGAACCTTACAATCTGGGAAAGCACAAACATTGCCTGAAAAGGCAAATAGCTGCTTTATCGTCTGTTCCGATGGCTTAAGCATTTTGAATTATCCATTTCATAAAATATCACTTCACTTAGAATTTTAAACATCGTGGAAGGCCATCTAATTTGTGGTCAGATATTCTTACTATATTTATTAAAAAATGCATCTGCCTCTTCACTCTCAATAAACTCAAAGACCTTTTCTTTTGCCTGTTCTACTGAAACATATTCTTTAGACCCTTTTGCCGTTCCCATTTGAATACTATAGTTATTTATTGTTTTGAATATTCGAATATCAATTTGCTTTTGCCTGATGACGTAATCATCACCTTCTCGCTTCCAACGTGTTGATGTAAGAAACCTTTTTAAACGGTCTTTGTACTTTCGGGCATCTGTGGCAATTTCAGTTCCTGTAAGGTCATCACAACACATCGTACCGACTGTCATTGGCTCCCAATGCGGGTGTTGAATATAAAACACATACCTTATTTCTGTATTACATCGTTCACAATTTCCATACAGGCCGCCTAAATCATCCTCGCCAACATAGTCCCAACCATGTTCCGGCCTAATAATCCCATGCTCAGCGGCATGGCATGCTTTACATAAAGTTTCACATAACTCGAAAGGATAGTCCCAAGGCTCTTTCTCTTTACGATATCTCTTATGGTGCACTTGTAGCACAGAACCACTTGCTCGAGACTTTCCACATTGAACACAGACTCCACCGTCTAATTCAATTACTTCCTCGCGAAAGTTAATCCACTTCTGGTTTCTATACTGATCCTTCATTTTACAGCATCAACTCTTTTTACTAAACAAAATTCGGGAAGTGTTGCTTAAATTAATAACAGGTGCATCAGCAGCTATCTCGTTCAGTCTATCATTTAGTTCCTTTACTCGCTGAAGAGCTTCTTCTTCTGATTTGGGGGGGAACATATCAAAGATATCCATTTCTCTACGCACTGCACTCAGTGTGGCAGCTACTGCTCGATTTCGTTCAGCACGTTTAGCATGACTATAAAAAGTCTGTATCGCAGATAAAATAGATGACAGTAAACAGATTCCAGCAAGAACTATTTTAGTAGTTTCACTTACACTATCCTGTAAATTTGCAAAAATTGTTGATGCTGTAATTGTGGTAATAATGATGGTTGGTAAGCCTAAACCATAATGCCACCTTATTTGTGATTCGGCCTTCGCATAATGCCCTTCTTGATAAGCATTAACTCGGTACTCCCATTCTCTGAGCTTTTCAGCAATTTTTTCGATATCCATGTCGCCCTCTAATAAACAGCTAACCTTAGTAACACATGCATTGATGCTCCACGTATCACCCTCTTATATAGCTCCCTCACTTCCCATGATATTACATATCTAACTTTCTTAGCTTTAACGTACTATAGCTTAAAACAAAATAAATGTTCATTTCAGGTCGCAACCTCTCATCCAATCACAGCAAGGGATGGGGGGGGGGATTGAGTCACACTAAGCTTCGGAATACAATTTAAACGAGTATTTTGATCGAAAAAGTTAGATCTAAGGTTCTCATCTGAATCTATGGCAGGAGATAATATAAAACTACTTTGATTTCACTGCCTGATGGACTGCTTGTCTAGTAACTTCACGCCTGAAGCTTTTTCTAATCTCTTTGACTTTTATTCCGCGTTGAATCATTTCGGAGGCTTGCTCTGGATCAACTATTGGGGGACGTCCCCTTTTACCCACTAGCTCTTGCTGTTCAACAGTTTGGCGAAGTCGTGAATAGGGCATACTCCCCCCTATTGATACATTAAGCGTTTTCTTCCATTTTTTGATAAGAATATACCAAATAGCTTGCCGAATCAGAGAAACGTCTTTCTGACTTCTGCTTCTTTTTCCATCCTGAGTACTCTCATCTTTTATATTAATATATCTCTTGATTTCATCATAATATCTAATCAATAGTTCATTGAACTTGTTTTCCCTAGACCTTCTTTTAGAGGGGAGGGAGTGCTGTAAACAATAACGTTTCCCGAATTCGGCCTGGCTCGCACACAATTCACACCAATTGTTCTGAAAAAGGTCCGATAGATACCTTGAGTGGACAGTTGCCCCAATGTTTGGGCTGTCACTTTCTAAAGCCCTAGCAAAAACCACTCCTTCGGATGACTCAAACTCCCGGCATATTGAATCTAACAATTCGCTAAGAACAAGTAATATCGTTACCGCCTCTTTACGTTTGATTTTTTCAATAGGATCCGAAACTTCATCTACCAGTTTTCTTAAGAAATGCGCCGAATCGAATAATAACCATGAAAACCCGCGATATGTATTATATGAGTTCAAGCAACTTGAAAGGCTTTGGCTGCGATAAAACTGTTGTAATTGATCGTTGTAATAGGCAATCCATTTTATAGTCTTATCTTGGGTCCCGCACACACCAGTCATTTCCATATATCTGAATGCCTCTTGAACAGATGCTCTCTCTTCAATCCTCTGAAAGTTTTGATGAAGGCTCAATGATCTCGTCACATTGGATGTTGGGCTGTAAGAAAAGGTTATTTCAATTCCTTCTGACAAAGCATCATCCAACTCTATATCCATATTTATGAACATATCCCATATATCTGAAATAAGGCCTTGGCAATTTATTGAGTCTGAATCGTAGTCAACAGACATAAGAATAGAGCCAAAGAACCTTACCGCTAAGCTTTCTGGAGAAGACAGACCAGACATTATATTTTTCTCCAGATCACAGGGAGTCATTTCAAATTTTTGCTGAGTACCCTCCTCTATTTCTTTCCTCTCTTCTTCGATAATTGATTTCACTTTAGTTACGTCAAACATAATTCTCATTATCACACTTAAACCCATTTCGTCAATTAATTAATACGTGTTTAAGGTCGCCCCGAGAAGCTCAAGAAAGCTGCATAAAGTTTCGGGTATGATAAAAAAAGATAACAACAATAAAGGCGGGGTGGATTTTCTCGCAAATTATTTAGCTGTATCGGTGTCTGCTATATATGCAGCGATGCGGCGTGGAGACCCCCTTCCTCCTTGCGTTCAAATTGGGACAAGGAAGATTTGGCGATCAGAATCAATCGACCGGTGGCTAGAGAGCAATGAGACGACTCCACGGCCTGATAGTAGAAGATCAGAGGGCGGTTCAAAAGGCGGAAGGCCAAAAGTAAATACACCGCGCAGAGGAAGACCCACGAAGCAAGAACAAATCGAGGGACGGCAATGAGTATTTGCAAATTCAGACCTGCCAATACTCCATTTGCAATGATTCCAAATGCCACGGCTCAAGACTCAAAGCTGACACCAGGTGCCCTAGGTTTTCTTACTTTTTGCGCATCCCTTCCAGCAGATTGGGATTTGAGAGATGCTCACATTCAATCGCATTTTGGGATTGGAAAGGATGCATTGCGTACATTGTACCGCGTCCTAATATCCGCTGGATACGCACAAAGAAATCATCAAGTACGTCAACCAGACGGGACGTTTACCACTGTTACTGAAGTTGCTGCTGAGCCTATTTTTAACCGGTGCGGGTTTTCCGCCACCGGTTCATCCGCTGGCGGAAAACTCACCACCATAAATAGAAATATATACAAAGAAACAACCAAAGAAACAACAAAAAAAATATCTAATAATAAACCCAGCGAAGCTGGTTTAACCCCAAGCTCTCACGCAAAGCGTTCACGGTTAAGTTTTGCAAATGAGTTTGGCGTCGAGTGGAACGCTCACCTTGATCGCCATATTGATGAAAACCGCGCTGTGGCAATCGCAAAGAAAGAAGGGCTCAACTCCGAGACGGTTCGAGTCTGTCTTGCTGAGTATGCCGCAGAATCAATCCGTGGTTTCCATAGTGATCCAAGCAACGCCTGGGTGTGGTTATGTCGCAATAAAAAACAAGTTGTTCTTAGCGCTCTTGGTGAGGCAAACATGCCTTCATGGGCTTGAAATCAGGAGTGAATATGGACGAATACGAAGAAAACATTAAACCCCATAAAAAGTTTCAATTTCAGGCATGGCACTGGCTACTGCTCGCAATACCGATAGCAGTCATTTCCTATTTTACGAGTCCATGGGTGATGCTGCTTTACGTGGCCCTAGGTATGGCCCTAATTCCTTCTCCAGTAGTCACTAGAGGTGTTCAAGGCATAACCAGCGATGCTGATAAGGCAATTGATGAAACTTCTGAGCTTGTTGAAAGAATTATTCAAGGACAAAAGCTAACAGTTTCAGATAATCAAAAGGCATCACTAATCCTTGAGCAAGTAACACGGCTTAAAACGCTTCAACCAATGAAAAAGGGTGAACAAGATGATGAATAAATTTATTTTAATCTTGGCTATACTTATTCCATTCAATGTATATTCAGTAGGGGGGGTAGTTACAGATCCCAGCTCATACATGTATTATGTTGAGCAGCTTGTTAAAGCTGAAGAAATGATAACCAATCAGATTGACCAGGTTGAAAAGGCAACAATCACAGCTGACAAGTTAACAGGTATGAAAAAGCAACTAGAGGGTAGTTACAACCGTATAGTTGGACTGCCCGACCGCCTTATAAAAGCATCAAAAGCATTAAAGAAAGTCCCGACAAACCTTCAAACTGATGTGTCGAAAATAAGGGCAAGTCTTGGCACAAATTCAGGATATCTACCAACGTCCAGGGACATTGATAAATGGGATTCATTAGACTATCACGTCGATGGTGTTTTTGGAGATCCACGCGACCCTAAATGGAACCCTTGGAAGCTGACTGAAAAGAAATATGAGATGAGACAAGGCATTCTGAAAAACAGCCTTAAACAATCCACCTTAAAAGTACATGGTCTGAAAAATCGCTTAGATGAGCTTAATAAACTTTTTAGCAGCATCGACTCAACAAAGAACATAAAAGACTCTCAAGATCTAACGAACAGGCTTTTAGCTGAACTTCTAACCGGTCAACAGGAAGTAATTGGAATCCTGGCACACGCCGCGCAAGCAATGGCCATCATGCAATATGAAGGTGTGACAGCGAAAGGATCTGCAGCCAGAAAAGTAAAGCAGCAGCAAACACAGAGTAATATGGTGGGCAGTGAGCTGGAGCAAGAGATGAGAAGACTTGGTGTTAATGAAAACATATCGAATAAAGATTTTGAAAAAAGGATGGGTGGTTAATATGAAATATTTAATAGCCCTTTTGCTTGGGTTAATGCTTTTAGGATGTAGTGACCAGGAAGAACAAGCCGCGAGCAATAAGAACATTCAACCGCCTGCAGCACAACAAACAATTGAACCAAATAAGGTTGAGAAAGCTTCAAATATAGCACTTTCAATAGAAGAAACGCTCCTCAAGGATCTAGGTGTGAAAGAAAATGTAACTAACAAACAGTTCGAAGAGAGGATGAGCCGATGAATGTTGGCGGAGATATATATCAGTCGGTCGCATACCGCTCTCACGATGTGCTTTTTGGTGAGAACGGAAGCGGAGGCATAATTAATTACTTGGCGACTGAGTTTCATACACTCGCAACGCTATTTGTAACCATATTTATAGTCGGCCTGGGCTACGCCATGATCAGGGGGAAAGTTGATCGTGATTTCATACCTTCAGCGGTAATCAGCATGGTTATTATATCCATTACTTACCAGATTGCTTTTACTGATGGTGGAGTACTTTTTAAGCAATGGCTCTATGAGCCTATCGTTATGACCTCCATAAAGCTCACAGGGGAGATTCTAGCTAATGCGCTAAACCTTAGTGTCAGTGAATCATTTGGCGCTCTGGACGAGGGTTTCGTTAAGATCTTCGAATCGGCCTCCTTACGCTTAGATAATTTGTCATTTTATGACGGTGAGTTTTGGATTACCTATCCCATTTTTGGCCTTCTGTTGGTTGGGTATGGGATTTTATACGCATCTTTTTTAAGCACAATTTTGGTGGGGATTGTCGCTGCTCATGTCCTACTGGCTCCAGGTGCTTTAATGCTTGTATTTGCCGCCTTTAATCTGACACGACCAATCTTCTTTTCATGGCTACGGACTTTATTCACTTTCGCATTACTCGCTCCTTTTGCTGCAGTAGTCATGTCGTTTTCACTCCGATTTGTCACTTACGCAGTTCATGAGCTAAGCGTTATGCCAATCGAAAAAGGTGTCTTCAATTCTGATATCGGATTTGCTTTCCTAATTATGATTATTTCATTCGTTCTTATGCAGAAAGTTCCTGAATTTGCAGCAGCTATCACTGGTGCCACTCCATCGTCTGGTGGTGGTTTATTTGGTGCTGCTGCAGCAATAGGTGGTGGTGTTATGGCCGCAGGGGTTGCCGGAAAATCATCGATGATAAGTGGTGTCGGAGGACTGGGACGTGGTGCCCAAGGTCTCATGAACCCTGTTGAGGGGCACGGTCGTGCTTACAGCGCGTATCTCGGGATCACGAAGGGACCTTCAACATGAGAACAGCAAGTGATTGGTTTAAAGAAGCATCGAAGCGACCTCCTACGGTCTCGAAGGTCGAGCTTTCCAAGCGTAGAAAGGTTTCAGAAATATTTAAAAAATCATCAATAGAGTCTGGAATGATTGTTACTGATGACATGTTACGTGATTCAGAGCTTTTGCTCTTAGGCAGAATGGATCGACCAGAGTTTAACAAATACATAAGCCTCAAAAAGAGAGAAGAAGCATGTCAGAAAAAGAATTAACCATTGATTGGTCTCCTGACTCCAGCTGGCCATTTAAGAAGCGTGACATTAGAGCTGTGCTATCGATCATCGAAAAATATCAGAAGATTAACGGTAGCCTCCCTATGTTAGAATCTGTCAATATAAACGGAGGTAATGTTGAAATTTCTATACCTCCTTGGCTCATAGAGATTAATCAATATATCTCTAAAAAATATTCAAAGAACTGCAATCAAATGATGTCGAAAGTTTTGAGGGCTATTTTTACTGATATGTTTAATCCGGTTACGCACTGATAGCGACCTTTCCTCAAAAAGTGTGGACAGATATTTTTAGAACCATCTGAAGCCTTTAGATTCTGCCCTTGCAAGCAAGGCGATTCTAATTCCTATTATCACAGGAAGTGATATAGTAATAATGGCAAGATACGCCTTTTGTGTTACAAATTACACTTGCCACCGCAGAAGGTGGGGGAGAGGTGATGCAGAAAGAGAACAAAGAGCGTTTTCGTGGGATTAGGTTCAAGCCTTCGGTTGACATGAAAATTGCAGTCCTGGCAAAAAAAAACAGCCTCTCTTTTTCTGACCAATTACACCGATTGGCAGAAAATGCATTAGCTGATAATCACCTAAATGCAGACCTTGAATCAATTGAAAAAGTTGTTTCAAGCATCAAAGAATTAAGAACTGAAACTAGGAGAGTGGGAAGTAACATCAATCAGATTGCTTACCGGCTAAACGTGGGGGAAGTGCCAGGATATGCCGACCTTTCTCCTGTTTCATCGGAGCTTAAAAAGCTGATGGGTGAAACCCATGTTTTGCTTGATGAGGTTTTAGATGCCCTCTCCAGGTAATGAAATCAACACCCTTGATACAAAGCAGTTAAAGGCAGTTAATTATATATTCTTCAATGCCTTATAAAAAATTTCTAAACGTCTGTTGTAAATCTCTGTTACTGGATCTGCAGGAAGATCAACCAGCTTTAAACGACCCTCAATATCTTCTCTTGTGACTTTCTGGGTCTTGGCAACTTCTATCGAGTCGGTCAGATCCCTTTCGATTCCTCGGCGCATTTTACTTAAAATAAAATCAATAGGGTCAAGAATTGAAAGCCCTGGTATTTCAATTTCAATGACTCTATCTCGGTAACCAGACGGAAGCGGAATCATCCCCCACCCGCTTGAGTCTCCCGTTACATCGGCTTCAATTCCAGCCGCTTCAATTTGAGTATTAATTTTTTCAATTTGCTCATAACCAGCATTTTGAATTTCAAGGTCGATATCTACAGTACCATGATCGGCACCGTAAAAAGGAAGTGCTGCGCCTCCAGATAGAATGCACTTATAGCCATGAATTAGAGAGGCGAGCTTATTAAACTTCTTCTTTTTACCATGCATAAAATCGTAACCTTTTTATCCATGTTCTGTAGTAAAGTTGATACTCCTTTTTGCTCACTTCATCTGGTTTAAATTCACCTGAATCTATCAACTCATCGAGATATCCATTTCTATGCTCATCATGCATCCAACGCATACCTGCATACCAAGAGATCCCTCGCCTAAAATCTTCGCCTTCCTGGTCGGCATGTTTAGCTGTTTCTTCATCAAAATAAACATCTGTCCATAGATAACCTTGCCGGTATCTCTCTTCATTCACATGACGATATGATGGAGTTTTATCAAAGGGTACAATTGATATTTTCATAACTACCTTGAATTGATGGTTGGTAAGAAAACTAAGAGAAATGGCGCTGACGAAGTATAACTCTGCTTCTCATGAAAATTTCACTGGAGAACCAAACAGAAAAGACCATAACTGCTAAAAAAGCGAAAATAACAAGTGATGTACTATCGATATTTTCGATGTGGGAAATGCTCAATGACTTCATCATTGGAGGAACCATCTCTTTGAGAAAAAATCCTGAGATGAGGGCTGCTGTTCCTGCCGAAACCATGAGGTAAAAAAGCATAAAAGATCCCGTGTCACTAAACTTTTTTCTTCGAGAAAAATATTTTTCTGTTTTATTAATTAGTCGTTTTAATTGTTTCAGCATAGTAATTACCTCTATTTTTGGTGTTTCTCGGTGAGATATAACATCTCCCTTCGATTCTCTCAGAGAGAATATTTTCGGAACTATATCAGACTCTATTTTCGAAAAGGGCAATCACGAAAAAAGTGCTTAATCAGACTCCCACCTATGCCTTTCCTCTAACACTAAAGTTGGACGAACTTGTTCACTCAGTGCCTCCATTCGGCCTGATAATTTTGACCATATTATCTATTAAAATTGGAAAGCTCTGTTTTAATATAGAATACGTTTACCAGTAAATGTGAATAGAACTTTATTAGAGATCCACACAATAAATACAATAATAATAAGAACGGCAAATGTTGTACCGAACACATTAAAATCTTCTACCCAGTAATAATCAATTACGCCTGAAGCTATTAGAATAAACCAAACGATTGAGTTTAATTGTGCCTTTGAAATCATATCTACCCCTCCCCTTTTATGTCTCTGTATACTTTATAGAGGAAAAAACTTGGATATCCACCATTGGTCGGGATTAATCAAGTGGTAGATCGTCAGCGCTGGGATCATTCAATTTTTTTTGCTCTTTTATTTGCTGCTTCATCCAGCAGTTCTGCTAGATCGGAAGGGCGCATATGGGAGTAACGCTTCAGCATCTGAAGGGTTTTGTGGCCGGTAATGCTAGCCACTTGAACATCAGAAAATAATCCCGATTCAATAAAGCGAGATGTAGCTTCATGACGTAGGTCGTGAAAGCGCAGTCCCTCTATCCCTAGGCAATCACATAGTTTCTCTTTTCCAAATACGTATTCATGAATATGTGAGCAAGCACGTTTACATGCACGGGGAAAAGCTAGCTTGATTGCATTGTCAGTAGTTTGAAATACACGCCCATTCACTGATTCAGGAATTGCTTTCAAGGTTTCAATTGCACGTAAGCTAATAGGTAGATGGCGAGTAAGTGTTTCGCCTTTGGGATCTTTATTTTTACACTTCAGTTGACGTTTTTTGAAATCAATATCTTTCCAGCGAAGGTCTAGTAGCTCCCCTTTCCTCATTGCAGTTTCTAAGGCCAGTATTACCAGAGGTTTAAGCCAGATATTTGAACCATGAAACTGAGGAGAACAGGCGGCAAGTAAGTATTCTTCTTCTCCTGGCTCTAACCGTCTATCACGTTGATTATTCACTTTTGGTTTGCTGATTAGTTGAACCGGGTTGGTAAGCGACTCCATTCCCCATTCCTTTCGAGCGGTATTAAACATATGCGATAACAGCGCCAACTCTTTCAGGACAGTGGATGCTGCTTTGCCTTCAGCTAATCGACTATCCCTATATGCTGCTAAATCACTGCCACGGATGTTTGCCATATATGAACATGCAATCTGATGACGAAAAATATTTCGTGCCTTCATGGACTCCTGGTGAGCTCCTTTCTTTCTTGGAGTCACTTCTTTCAGGTATCGTTTCAAGCAATCCGCCAGAGTAGTGTTTTCAGCTTCTGATCGAGATATGAATTGTCCTCGATCCATTTCATTTTCAATAGATCTGGCCCAAGCCTCTGCATCAGCTTTAATCTCAAAAGTTTTATGCTGAACAGGATGGCCTTTACGGCGTATACTAACCTGCCATTGATAGGATCCTCTTTTTCGAATTGTGGCCAAAAACACACCTCATCTGTCAATCAACTGTGGCATTATTGTGGCATTAATTCATCATCAATCAACTATTTGTTTGTATTAAAGGGTTTTGAAGAGGGTTGAAAATCCTCGTGTCGGGGGTTCGATTCCCTCTCCGCCCACCACATGAAAAGGAGCTGCGAGCAATCGCAGCTCCTTTTTCATTTCTACTCTAGTATTGGACAGCCACTCAAGCACTTCATACAGTCCCGCACATGCCAGCTATCGAACTTTTATATCAGGCCTCACTCAATACCTCCGCACAACGAGTACTGGTGATCAATGCCCACGCACATCCGCTACTGGTAGAGATGCAGAAAAAGGCCGACACACTGGATCTGTGGCAGCATTTCAAACCGGAGTTCGATGCAATAAGTCGTATCGGCTTATCTGCTTCACCGGATTTACCCTCAACTGATAAACCGTACGACTTGATCCTGTTACTGCCAGCCAAGAACAAACAGCAGTCATTGGGCTGGATGGCTACGGCGATGGAGCTGCTTGGCGACAGTGGTACCCTGATGCTTGCTTGTGCCAACAGCCATGGTGCCAAAAGTTATGAAGCAGCACTGAAAAGATTGGCAGCCACCATCAATTCAGCATCCAAATCAAAATGTCGTATTGTCTCTGCAAAGAAAACCGGGATGCTGGATAAAGAACTGGAACAGGAGTGGATTAAAACAGGCCGCGCAAAAGAGGTTGAATCACTCGCCTTGGTTTCACAACCCGGCCTGTTCAGCTGGGATCGGGCCGATATCGGTTCAAAGCTGCTGCTGGAGCAATTACCTGAACTATCAGGCACCGGCATGGACCTGTGTAGCGGTTATGGACTGTTAAGCACTCAGATTCTCCAACACTCTCCTGATGTAAAGAGCATCCATATGGTTGAAGCTGACTATCTGGCCGTACAATGTGCCAGAGAAAATACACAGCAATGGCAAGACAGGGTTCAGTCTCACTGGAGTGATGCCACAAATGATACCTTACCAACACAACTGGACTGGATCGTCTGTAACCCTCCCTTTCACACAGGCCAGACAAGGGATGTGGATCTCGGCCAACGTATCGTGAAACGCGCCTGCCTCAGCCTGAAAAAAGGCGGAATTCTCTATCTGGTCGCCAATCGCAAGCTACCCTACGAACAGACAGTTCAATCTGAACTGCATCACAGCCATACCCTGATCGAGACAAATGGATTTAAAGTCATGCAAGGAAAACGATAATGATAAAAGCAGAACGACTGGACAAACTACTCTCTAACCTCGGCTACGGCGCACGAAAAGATGTGCGCTTTTGGGTCAAGGAGGGGTGGATCACCGTGGACGGGGAACCGGCCACCTCACCCGCCCAGAAAGTCACTCCCGATCAGGTAAGACTTGAGGGGGATGAGCTCGATCATCCACACGGCCTGACGCTGATCTATCACAAGCCACTCGGCACAGTATGCTCGCGTAAAGAGAATGGTCGCCTGATTTTCGCCGATTTCCCCGAGCGATGGATAGAGCGTAAACCGCCACTATCCAGTGTCGGTCGTCTGGATAAGGAAACCTCTGGTCTGTTAATTGTAACCGATGACGGGCAGCTCAATCATCTGATCACCAGCCCGAAAAAACATATTTCCAAAACCTATGCTGTGGAACTTGATCAGCCGCTATCCGGCAATGAAGTGAAACTGTTTGCCAGTGGCAAACTAATGCTTGAGGGCGATGAAAAACCCTGCCTGCCTGCCGAATTGACCGTCATCAGTGACACTGATGCCTCTCTGGTCCTGCATGAAGGTCGTTACCATCAGGTTCGCCGCATGTTTGCTGCTACGGGCAATCATGTGAACGTATTAACCCGTACCCATATCGGTACACTCTCACTTGTCGAAACCGACCTTGCTGCCGGTGAATATCAGGCCATATCACCGGAAGAGTTAATGGAGCTGATTAACCGCTAAATTCGGATTCAACAGTATTGTATCAATGCTTGTAAGAGATACGACGCAGGTATGCATCTTCATCATACTGGTGCCTGTGCGGGTATCGCTGGGATGCAGGTAGCTGGCATGGCTGCTCCTGGCCACTTCCTGTGCTGTGTAACAATCCGCCAAACATCGATCCTTTGGCAGCCTGCCCTTCTCCACGGACCTGACTGGCATCCGATTGCGCATTCGCAGCACCAGAGTAAATCATCAGAGATGACGCCAGAATTATTAAATATTTCATAACAACCTCCTTGCTAGACCTGCTTTGCATCAGGTGTCATTGAACTTAGCAAGCGCTGCAAACAATAGATGTGATGTCCGTCATGATCGCACACACCTCGTATTGGTATCTGATAGGCTATCTTGTAGATAATAGTTTTTTCCCCCGTTAGCAGTCTGCCGAGATACACTCCGAAACTGGAGAAAACGGCAGGCCTATGACAGCTCTAGATATTAAATTTACTATCAGTATTTTTTTGCTCCAACTTTTGATTCGGGCCATCCTAGCCCTCTCCCTACGGGCGAGCTAATGCTCGTCTAAACGACTCCTGCCTTTTTATCTAAAAAAGAAACGAACCAAAGACAATTTGGCAGGATAGCTAAATTGGGCATCTGAACAGGTGGGGCAACGCCCTGAGGATCAGGATGAACCGAATCAAACTGCCCGACAATTTGCTGCTTCCTACGTATTTGTTATAAAATAGGGCGAACACTTTTTGATTCGAGTCTTCATGGCTCTCACCCTACGGGCGACTATTCGCCGTCCAAACAGCTCCATTCTGTTTGTCGCCTATTTCCCTTGAACAATAAATACTCCGGCGCATCTTGGCGCGGGTTCAAAAGACAATCCTATCGCACAGCGGGAACGCCGCTGCTTGCTCCCCGTTAGCAGGCTGCCTAGTACAAGGATTCAAAATTGGAGAAAACGGCAGGGCCGTGGCCGATTTTGGATATACAGGATCGTGAATTCAGGCTGGTTTCGGGTGCCCTTCTTTCGTTCTTGGGCACAACAGTTATAGTTAATAGTACAACTGTTTTTTTGATCAACCCTGCCTCGAAATCTATGAATACCCAAAGTTTTTAATCATCCGAACAGATCAAAATTTTATGATAATAGCACCACCAGCCTGAACAGCGACTAACATAAAAGCCATTCAACCTGTCCACATAATGGTAGCAATTCAATACTCAGAGCTATCACTTCTCCTTGCGATGAACTTCATCATGGCAAGCAGTACATAACGTAATAAGACTCTCTGCCGTATTCTCGCCACCTTTGGCGTGGTGATGGAGATGGTGGAGTTCCAGATGCCTTGGGTCGGCTCTGTGCCACTGATCCTGGTCCCATCCACAGTGATGGCATGAATAACCATCTCTGATCAACACCTTCCTCCGGACATCATCTGGAATTTTCCTATCATGGGGAGGGGTCTGATGATCGTCTTCGAGCGTATACACTCCAATCTGCAAATCTGGACGACCTGTCGTTCGTGTGGCCACAGACCACCCCTCTTCCGTCCGCAATTCACGCACTCGCCTTGCCCACTCAGTCTTGTCTCCAGCCACATAGCGTAGCTCTTCACCAGTAACCGACTTACCGACATTGACAAGAAGGAACTCTAAAATCTTATCCCTAACCGAGGCTTTTTTCTTTCTGATCTCATTCGCTTTATTCCAACGGAAGGCTGCATCCCTATCTTGCTGTTCATCGAATAAGACGTAATCATCCGGGCTCAACTTATCAACGCCGAATTCAGCCAGGTTGAGTTCACCCTCATCGACCATTTCCTTGGCCGTCACACCAGTTACAATATTCCACCCGAACTGAACCCGCAACTCGCGCACTCGCCTTGCCCACTCGCCTTGCCCACTCGCCTTGCCCACTCGCCTTGCCCACTCGCCTTGCCCACTCGCCTATTCCAGCCACCACCATCAGTTCATCACCCTTGATTACTTGGCGGGGGAAGGAGGTCAAATAAAGAATTATCCGGTCCCTAGCAGATGATGCCCTCTCCTTAGGGATCAGAGAACTTCCTAAGTCTCGAAGTAAATAATGCGCTGGCACCAAGGCCCTAACCTTGCCCCTTAAATCACCAATTTTCAGCTCATTCTCAAAGTTCTGAATTAGCGCCAGAAGCTCAAGCCTCAGTATTTCAGGATTCTTCTGTTGAGACCGACGAGCCATTTACTTCACCTTTGTGCGATATTGTCAAAATAGAACTTACTAGATAAACACACTTAGGCAAGCCTCGTTTAATGTCGTGCTCCAAGAGCCTTACAACGTGTGCCAAGCCATTGTAGCTAACGATTCGTTAACCTCAGCGTCCCTTGTTATATTTTCCGAGTTTACCTTTCCGGAAGGGTGTGTTGATTTCAAGGGTTTGACCATATTCCAGCCAGCCATGCCAAAAGCATTCGTCAATGAATACGGACAATCGGGCTTTAGGAAAAATAATATCAGACTTAACCGGGAGCTTTGACCGGACTCTATAACAAGCTTATGAAGCCCAAGCCGCCTTACGGAAGAACCAACTCGATTCCTGACACTGCTCATACAGCACTTCCGTTGTTCCCGGTGTCAGAACATCCAACACAAGGCTACGCCGCCTTTGAAAGGGCCTTCCCTGCCAAAGCGACATATACTGCCCTGGCGATAGCACCAGCTAACGGCGGGGGCACGGCATTTCCAATTTGTCGTGCTATCTCCACCTTGGATCCGATAAATATAAAGTCATCTGGAAAGCCCATAATTCGGGCCGCCTCACGGTGAGTGATCGGTCTATGTTTAACCGGGTGCAAATAGCGCCCTTTCTCAGGTTTAAAGAACTCGGTTCGAATCGTCACACTTGGGCGGTCCCACCATAACCTTCCAAAAAGATCGGTACCGCCAGACTTCTTTCGTATCCAGCAATCAGGTGTTATCTCCGGAGCATTCCGCTGCAGGTCAAACCTGTTACCTCCCGGTGGCACAACCTTATAACGGGCAAGACTCTTCTCGGTGGGTGATCTACCGAAATGAAGGTTAAGCGGTGGTGGGCATTGTCGAATCGCGGTTCCTACCGGATCAGGTAAATCACCGATAACATCGCGAACGGTTCGCCATCTTGGTAGATTACTACATACATCTGGCTTCGCGTGGGTCTTTTCCGGAAAGCATGGAGTCCCTACCAGGGCTTCCCTCCAACCTATAATTATTGCCCTTTTCCTAGTCTGGGCAACCCCATAATCAGCAGTATTAACAACCTCTGAAATTATCTCAAAACCCATGGCGTTCGCCCGGTTAGTTATGCTCACAAATTCTTGAGAGCGAAGTAACTCAGTTACATTTTCCATAACGAACATCTTCGCACCGGATAACGACACAACGTCCATGTACGGCTCCCAAAGTTCGCGTCGACCATCACCAACCCTGTTCTTATTTAACAGGCTAAACCCCTGACAAGGAGGGCCACCTATAACGATATCAGCTCTAGGAATTGCTGGATTAGTTAACAACCAATCTTCGATATTCCCAACCACCCCAGGAGCCATATATGCAGCCTTGTGAGTTCTCATTGCAGCACCATCATTGTCTACGGAAAGAACACATTCAAATCCGCCGTAAAACCTATTATCAGTAAAACCTAGGGTCATTCCCCCAGCCCCTGAAAAGAGGTCTATCAACCGGAACCTTCCCTTGCTGGTGATTGAATGCTTTTTAGTATCTGCCGACATGGGAGGAACTATAGGGCACACTTAGACGTAATTGCCAGCCCCGAATAAAAAAGGCTAGCAGGCAGCATTCGGCGCTTCTGAATCATCCTCTTTTTTCTAAGTGGTTTTGAGCTTCCAGTCTTGGCTGAACCTCGACATTGTAGGATCGCTGCACGCCGACTGGTGCCTATCTACTGGGTCGATTGCATGTTGTTACGATTAAAGTCTAATATTCTTAGGAGTGAATTCTTATTGCAAATGACGCCACAGTGGGTCAATTTTTCCATAACTCTATTTTCGTTGTGCAATAAGGGGTTTTGGTATGCTGCTGCATCAGAGGATGCAATAAATGACCCGTTTGTCGTAAAACGAAACAGTAGGGTGCGGCTCCAAAACCGCTTTCGAACTTTTCGAGCCAATCAGGCAGGCCTGCAATGCGCATCAACGCTGGTCGGCGCTTCTAACATTACGCCCCCGACCTCATCGTGAAGATAGCCCTCTGAGCAGTCTGTCTATCCCAGCACACAGGTATGCACCCACACGCGCGCAAAGGCGATACCGCCGAATTGCCGTGATATACAAAAAAGCCCCTGAGGCCGGGATGGCATCAGGGGCTTTACTAGTCAATCAGGTTTCAATAATCGTCGTAATCGTCAGATCTGTCATCCCGACCGCGGCGCCTGTCGCGCTTATCATCACTGCCACTGTCACGTCGCTCATACCTATCATTCTGCCTTTCACGTCGCTCATTTTTGTAGCCGCGCTGGGGATAGCCCAGTCCACGCAGATTGAAATGGGCAGGCCTGTATTGAGGATCAATGCGGATGGCATGATTAAAGTGGCTACGAGCCGCAGCCTGGTTACCGCGCAAAACCAGAGCAACACCGAGGTCATTATGTGCTGCAGGGTTGTTCGGACAGTAACGCAATCCTTCCCGCATCAGGTCAATTTTGCGGTCCAGATTACGGGCGGAATGGGCGCGGGAAAAATATTGAGAGCCTTTTTGACATGCACGGCGGTGATAACGTGCTTCAGAAGCATATACCCGATCACTGCGACCCTCAGCGATAATCGCACCAGCCAGGCCACCTACAATCGCACCAATCACAGCACCTTCGGCAACCCGGTCACTCTGCGCACCGATGACAGCACCGGCTGTACCACCAATGACAGCGCCCTGGGTAGCAGTGCGTTGCTGATGAGTTGCTGCAACGCAACCGGAAAACATCGCCAGAGATAATATTAAAGCAAACAGTTTCATACAGGACTCCTCTCTTCAGACCACATTATGGTCACAAAACAACATCTCACAATGGGAAAAATACACACCATAGTGTAAGTCTAATGAAACATGTTCTTCATACGTGTGGAAATACTGGACTCCAGACCCAGTTGCTTTGGAGAGACTTCATAGAGGGTACTGACACCAACACCCTTGAGCGTCATATTTTTCGGAGAACCGATCAGAATATCACCCGAATAGTCGCGAATTTTGGTATGAATCAGACCAAAAACAATTTCATCAATAAGAATCTGGTTACGCAGGGCATTGGATTGAATACGCGCCCCTTTATCCATGGCATGGCCGATATAATCCTGAGTCTCACCCGGAATCTCTTTCACATAACCACAGGTGATACCGATACGGTAGTTCATGCCACCAACCAGCTTTTTCAATTTCTTACGTTCATCTGCAATGCTGCTTTTAATCAGTAGTGAGGCGAGCACAGCATCAATCGCATGCTCAAATACTGCCATCACACCATCACCCAGGCGTTTCACCACATGACCTTTGTAACGTTTAACGGCCTGATCACAGATATCGCAGAACAGACGGTTACGCATATAACCTTTGGTATGTCCCATGGCTCGCTTGTATTCAGTCGAGCTTTCAAGATCGGTGAACATGATGCATTTGTAGTGATCTTGCGTAGTAGCAATCACACGCGCCACCTTCTCAATAATAACATCAATATCCAGAGGTTGAGTATCGACACGACTGGCTGGACGCGCTGCGGCCAATTGAGGTAACAGAGCTACTTCAGCGGGGGAAGCCATCAAATCAGCAGCTGCATCTTCATCGGTTTTATTGGAACGTGATGCAACATGGGGAATGGGCACTACATTCACATCACCAAGCTCTTGATCCTTTTGCCTGATTGTCGCCATATCCGCCTCCAGCTCTGATCGAAACAAGCCAGAGTCAAACACAGGCTGAAAGAATTATAGATAAATGTCTGTGACACAGATCGCAACATGGATCACAGGGGTCGCTATGAACAGCTCCTAAGGAGATGCTGATTTATTGGCTCCTGCCAAACTGATATCGCAAAAGCAAAAGCGTCGTTTTTCTTTTGCTTTTACAAACCAACCACTTACGTGGCCGGTTTGGCAGCCCATCCATGGACTGCTCGGAAACACTGAATAAATCAGCGCTTCCCTAATAAGGGCGATGGGCGGAAAAATCAGCCAGACTAGCCAGCAAGGCCTTGATTTCAGCATCGCTGTTTTCAGGCAATAACGCCTTGGCACGCTCAGCATAATCACGGGCTCTGGCCATCGCAAAACCACAACCATCCTGTGCCGCCACACGCTGACGTACCCATTCACGATCACCGGCTTCATAACCGTCACGCTCAGCAATCTCTTCAACACGCTGAGACAGCTCCGGATCTTTGTGCATAGCATGAATCAACGGCAAGGTAATCTTGCCCTCTTCCAGATCGTGACCTACCGGCTTGCCAGCCTGCTCAGCCTCAACCAGATAATCCAGAGCATCATCCATCAACTGGAAGGCTACTCCCAGACACATGCCGTATTCGGCTATCGCTGCAACAATATCTGCTGATTGTTCTGCCGCGTGCGCCCCCACCTCAGCTGCCGCCTTAAATAGTACGGCGGTTTTCCTTTCAATGACTTCCAGACATTCAGCCTCTGTCATTTCAAGATGGAAGGTGCGTGAAAGCTGCAGCACCTCACCCTCTGCCAGCGCATTGGTGACATCAGACATCAATTTGAGCATCGCCATATCACCATCGGCAACCATCATCTGGAAAGAACGGGAAAACAGGTAATCACCGACCAGTACACTGGCCTGGTTACCCCAGACACCATTGGCTGATGGTGCACCCCGGCGTTGATCGGAGGAATCAACCACATCGTCATGCAGCAGTGATGCGGTATGAATAAACTCCACTACGACTGAAAGTGGAATATGGCGTTCGCCCTGATAGCCAAACAACCGTGCCGTTAACAGACAGAGTAAAGGGCGCAGACGCTTGCCACCACTGTTCACAATATAGTGACCAATCGCAGGAATCATCATGATATCAGATTGCAGATTGTCGTGAATGCAGGCATCCACCAGATCCATGTCGGATCTGCACAACTCTACAGCCTGCTCCAGTGGGGAAATCATCGAATCATTCACAGCGCTGAGCATCGTAAACTCGCGATTGCTGCCGTCAAGCTGTGCGGTAAAAAGCAGGAAGCAATTCCCCGTCGATTCAGTAGTCTCGGCTCATGGAAATTATTCTCGCCTCACGCTCCCCCCGCCGCCTTATGCTACTGCAAAGTGCAGGCCTTGCTGTTGAAGTTCGGCCCAGCCACATTGACGAAACACCCATTCCAGGAGAGTCGGTCGCCGATATCGTTCAACGGCTGAGCATAGAGAAATCCATGGCATGTCAAAGTAGCCCCTCCACCCCTGTCATTGCAGCCGATACCCTGGTTGCCATACACGGGAAACCGTTGGGGCAACCAGCCGATCTGGCGGAGGCTAAAGAGATGCTATTACAGCTCTCGGGGCAGACTCACTACGTCTATACCGGCGTATCTGTACGTCTGGACGACAAGCTTCTTACTGATTTAGTGCAAACTGAAGTACGTTTCAGAGTTGTGAGCGCGGCAGAGATCGACATCTATCTGTCACACAATGAGGTGCTCGATAAAGCCGGTTCCTATGCGATCCAGGGGGGCGCTGCCAGCTTCATTGAATCGATTAACGGACCACTGGATAATGTTATTGGTTTGCCGGTTCGCACTACGATGCATATGCTTGCAGAAATAACTTTTTCGGGAAGCACAACATGAGCATAGAGCTACTGGTCAACGTTGCACCGTTTGAAACACGTATCGCCAGAGTCGAGAACAATCTGGCCGAAGAGATCTATATCGAGCGCGAGCGCGAACGCGGCCTTAAAGGCAATATATACAAAGGCCGCGTTCAACGCGTTTTGCCGGGTATTCAGGCCGCTTTTGTTGATATCGGCATGGAGAAAGCAGGTTTTCTTTATGCAGGTGATATTGCTACGGCCAAAGAGAGCAATGATGATATTTCCGATGACATTGAAAATGACGATGACAACGAAAACGG
>Ga0316204_10000970_pt1 | contig 88306 bp, 71 predicted proteins | sample 6monrhotite_MG_2_FD_205661 | JGI IMG/M metagenome (GOLD analysis project Ga0316204, IMG submission 205661) | Microbial mat bacterial communities from mineral coupon in-situ incubated in ocean water Damariscotta River, Maine, United States -... | ecosystem: Environmental > Aquatic > Marine >... | reverse complement strand
ATTCTGCGAAGGCGTACTAAGAATTTCAGAAATATAATATGCACTTATACCTTCGTTGTCAGAAGCAGAAATGGAGATTGTTATATTAGTGTCAGAGGTTATTTCTGCACCCTGGTTAATGAGTGCCATAGCACTTTGTGGCGGTTCAATATCGTTGACGAGCAGTGTTATTGAGTCGACACCTGGTGAGGAAATATTTCCTGCGGTATCACGCGACCATACATAGACAAATTTTTCGTGTTGTCCAATCGATGTTTCATTGGATAATACATGTGTAGCATTAATTTGATTTTCTACGCTGTCTAACCAGCCAGGTGAGTTTAATGTTGGGGTTACTAAGTTTTCGGAAATATAGTAACCACTGATACCAGCATTATCTGAGCTTGAAACAGATAGTGAAATGTCTACATCAGAAGTTGTTTCATCTCCTTGATTGATTTCAACTGAAGAAATCGTTGGGGCGTCAGTATCGGTGACGTTTAAGATTATGGAATCTTTCGCGTGATTAGAGATGTTTCCCGAACTGTCCTTAAACCATACATATACTTCTTTTTGGTGTTCCCCAATTTCATTTTCTGCTGAAAGCAAAAATGGGATGTTAAATAGCGATAGCGATTCATTTGGCGCTATATTACTCCAACGTTGATTATTAGTATCAGGTGTCAATGGAGATTCTGAAACATAATACCCAGATACACCTACATCATCAGTAGCAAAGAGTGATAGTGTAATTTCATTACTGTTGGTTCTTCCCGCGCCGTCATTAAGCACAACATTCACTGAGTCAGGAGAGGATGTATCAGTAATAATTAGGGTTATAGAGTCATATCCATTGCCTGAGATATTGCCAGCTGAGTCTCTAAGCCATGCATACAGCGTGCGCTCGTATTCGCCAGCCATTGGAGCACCGTTGAGGTTGAACGAGGTGAGTAAATTAGAAATGGGGAATGTTTGCCAGTTAATTTCGTTTGCATCGGGATCTATATTGGACTCTGATAAATAATATTCCACAACATCGGAATCAGAAGAAGATATAGACACCTGTATATTAGTTTGATTTGTTGATGAGTCATTATTGGCAATCGTAATATGTGGAGGAAGGGGGGGGAGGTTGTCCTCTATAACTAACTTAATTGAGCTACTACCAACTTCAGAAATATTACCATTTTCGTCTAGAAGCCAAGCGTAGATTATCCGTTGATATTCTCCAGGTACTACTGCTGGTGTAAGATTGTAGTTGATATTAATGTTATTTAGATTTGTGTTTGGTAGGCTTCTCCAGTTCGTAGAGTTTGGTTTGGGGTTGGTGCTTGATTCAGAAATATAATACGCAGTTACTTTTTTGCTGTCTTCTAGAATTAAGGAAATTGATACTTGAGCGTGATTTGTTTCAACTGCGCCTTCTTCAATACTGATAGAAACTGTCGCGGGCGGCGGTTGTGTGTCCTCAATGTCTATTGAAATCGATGCGCTATTTACTTGGGATATGTTGCCGGCACTATCGCGTAGCCAGACATAAATAGTTTTTGCGTGCAATCCTACCCCATCCACTTCAGTGAAGTAGTCAACGGTAAGGTCGAGTTCGTTATTTGGGGTTTCTATGTTGATCCAGTTATCAGCATCTAGAGGGAGAGTTTCTGACTCTGAAATGCAAAAGCTCGCAACAGCAGTGTCATCTTTAGCAACAATATTAATCAACAAATTACGTGAATTGGTGTTTTTGTCACCGTTATTGATTTCTACTGAAATAACGTTGGGGGCGAGTGTATCGCTAGTTTTATCCTCATGAATGTTGGTGTTAACGGGGATTTTGTCGTTTATGCACGCAGTTAAAAAAAATAGCGCGTATGCAATTATTAATATAGAGGAACTTCTATTCATGAGTAGTGTGCCTAGTCCAATCTAATATATTATGTATTTCAAATCTATGCATTATAGATGTACACATCTTCTAAAGTGTTAAATTTTGATTTCAAAAAATTGTAATAGTTTCAATTTCTTGTGGTGTAATATTTGTTCGAAAAACGACTGGTGATTTTAAAGGCCAGCTTTTGTTAGGCGCAATCGAAATTATATAAAAATAGTCGACAATTTCGTTAATTCTCTGGACAGCCGTAAGGTGGAAAGAGCAATCACCACCTTATTGATACAAGCCTATTCAAGTTGGAGTTGTAAAAAATTAAAATTATCGCGAAAATCTAGGTACTTTAGGTAAATTGCTCGTTGAACTTGGCAACAAATGGTTCGTAATCATTGATAGGCAAGTTATTGATTCCAGCTGCAGCTTTTCTGCCTCCCCCCGTCTCGAATTGTCGGCATAAATCATCGGCTCCGGTTTTTGTGGCTGTAGGCGCTCGCACACTGACTAAATAACTATTGTTTTCTTGCTGAGTCAGCAGTGCATGGGCTCTATTGGTGTGTTTTTTGGCGAGCGAGTTTGCAAACACGCCCGAAACTCTCCGTGCCCAGGGCTCATTAGGTAGGATGTAGAGAGCTGTTTTTTCATTCTCAAATTTAGGAAGTAACTTATCGGCTTTCGTGAAGTCATCATTGTATCCCGCATAAAGAGTAGAGCAAATTTCGCTTTCTCGAATGAAATCTAAAGGATTTTGGAATGGGCGAACGGCATGAGTTAATTGGCTAGGCTGGAAATGTAGATCGTCTTCAGATGCACCGTATGCGTTATAGTTAATAGCGATCCCGAGTTTCTTAAGCTCTTCAATTTGTGTTTCGTTTAATAGCGTTGAGCTGGCTAACTCTCTGGCTTTTTCATCAAAGCTGTCACCAAATGCTCCAACGATTGCCCACAAGCGATGAGCACCAGATAAGTAGCTATCGACAATCAAACTTGTGCATGTGTCGGGAGCTGTATCTATATGAGCGTTTAGGTTTTTGTGACTAGGGATTTCTCCAGCGAAGTGGTGGTCGAAATAGTCGGCTTTTACATTTTTATCAAGTAATTGAACTAGGGCTTCCCGGTTTTTATCGAGAGATATATCTAAAACAGTTATCGATTTTGCAGAGTCGGCAGAAATTTTTTGTACTAATTGAATGTCGCGTTTCACTCCAGTGATTAGAGTGCTCTCTTTAGGTTCTGCTAAACGTAATTGTTGTAACGCGCAAATTCCATCTGCATCGCCGTTAAATACATCGTAATGGGTCATTATTCTTCTCTTGTAATTATTATGAGTTTATCGAGGTGTTTTTAGCCATACAACGTATTTGTCATTTGATTTTTAGTCGTGCTTTTCTACTGAAGCTCCACAATGTTGAATCAAAATCTAAATACGCTGCATAACCAGTCTACTTGTTATTTTATAAAACCTTCTTTTTCAAGTTTCAAAATAATGCGTTGAGCGGCTTCGTCTGGTGTACAACCGGTTGTGTCAATCGACATTTCTGGGTTTTCTGGTGTTTCATAAGGATCGCTGATACCCGTGAACTCTTTGATGACTCCTGCTCTTGCTTTTGCATACAAACCTTTTCTGTCTCGTTGTTCGCAAACTTCTAGTGATGTTGCAACGTGTACTTCAATAAAGCCGCCGTAAGATGAAACCATATCTCTTACTTTTTGGCGAGTTACTTTGTAGGGCGCAATTGGTGCACAAATAGCGATACCGCCATTCTTTGTTATTTCACTTGCAACATAGCCGATTCGTTCAATATTGATATTTCTGTGCTCTTTTGAAAAGCCTAGTTCACTAGATAGGTGCTTTCTTACCAAGTCACCATCTAGTAGTGTGACCTTTCTGTTCCCTTGTTCTAAAAATTTAACAAGAAGGGCGTTGGCGATAGTTGATTTTCCTGATCCTGATAGACCAGTAAAAAATACTGTAAAGCCTTGGTTGTGTTTTGCAGGGTGAGTTTTACGGAGCTCAGCTACAACTTCTGGATATGAGAACCAGCTAGGAATATCTAGCCCTTCTTGCAAGCGCCGTCTGAATTCAGTTCCTGAGATGTTTAATACAGTTTCGCCTTCTTTTACTTGTGATATCGGTTGGTATTCTGCTTTTTCTTCCACGTAAACCATGGCTTCAAAAGGAACCATTTCTATACCAAGCTCATCTTTATATTCTTTAACCAAGTCTTGTGCATCGTATGGGCCGTAAAAGTCTTCGCCTTGAGCGTTCTTTCCGGGGCCGGCGTGATCGCGACCAACGATAAAATGTGTACAACCGTAGTTTTTGCGGATTATTGCATGCCATACCGCCTCCCTCGGACCAGCCATACGCATGGCGATAGGGAGTAAGCTTAGCATTGTGGTTTGCGATGGATATTGTGACAAAATATGTTGATAACAACGCACTCGTGAGTAGTGGTCTATATCGCCTGGTTTAGTCATGCCCACCACTGGGTGAATTAATAAGTTAGCTTCCTCTTGTTGCGCCGCTCGAAATGTGAGCTCCTGGTGAGCTCTGTGCATTGGGTTACGAGTCTGGAATGCAACAACTTTTTCCCAACCATTTTTTTGAAAAGACTGCCTAAGTTCTCCAGGGGTATTTCTTAAATGGTTATAGTCATAGTGTGAAGGGAGTTCGACACCTTTCAACTTACCGCCAATGTTGATCGCTCCAGCTTCGTTGTATAGATACGCGACAGCTGGGTGTTTTTCGTCGTCAGCTCCATAAGCTTTGACTGCTTCATTTTTTTTGTCCACTTCCCATTTGTCGGAAACTTCCATAGTTGCGATTAATACGCCTTCTTGATCACGCAAAGCAATGTTGTCTCCTGCCGAAATGGTGTCGGCGAATTCGCGAGAGACATCAAGAGTGATAGGCATTGTCCATAACGTGCCATCGCTTAGTCTCATATTATCAAGCACTGATGTGTAGTCATTTTGCGTTAAAAAACCATCGAGAGGAGAAAAACCGCCGCACAGCAAGAGTTCAACATCACATAGCTGGCGATGAGTTAGATCCCAAGAAGGATATTTTTGTGCTTTTTCCTGTTCAGTTTTAGCTTCTTCCGGAGATAAGTAGAGGTCTTTCAGGCTGCCACCGTGAGGTTGAATTAAAGATGTCATTGTATATATTCCTTAGTGAAAGTGACTTTTTTAGTTTTAATTATGAAATTAGCCCACAATTATACCAACCTATATTTCTGTATCATAGTGAACATCAGGATATAATAGCGGTAAAAGTAAAGGATTTTACTCTGTTACCGTGTGAGTATTCGATAATAATAAAGACATAAGGATAGCTTTTGCTCAGAAATGGATATTAATGCTTGGTTTACTCTTTCCGTGGTTGTGTCATGTTTTTTTACGATGGCATTTACGCGTTTGGCGACAGATGTCGTATTAATGGTGGGTGTTGCGATTTTTTTGTTAACGGGTGTTTTGTCTCCTACTCAAGCTCTAGCTGGATTTTCAAATGAAGGGGTAATAACGGTTGCCTTGCTGTTTATTGTATCTTCGGGTTTGAAAGAGACTGGTGCGATTAATTGGATTACTCAAAGTTTATTCGGACAGCCCAGATCGCATACACATGCTCAATTTCGAATAATGACCCCAGTGGCTGTTATGAGTGCTTTGCTTAATAATACACCAATTGTTGCTATGTTGATCCCCGCGCTAAATGATTGGGCACGTAAGTACCAATTATCTGTTTCCAAAATTATGTTGCCCCTTAGTTATGCTGCGATAGTGGGTGGAACCTGTACGCTTATTGGTACGAGTACCAATCTTGTGGTTGACGGTTTGGTTAGGTCGGAAACTTCGTACGAAGGATTTGGTATCTTTGATCTACTATGGATTGGTGGTCCTCTAGTCGTCATAACAATCATCTATATTCTAATTGTTTCCAGGTGGTTGTTGCCTGATCGCAAACCAGTTATTGATTATTCGGATAATGCTCGTCAATATGTAACAGAAATGCTCGTTGAACCGAACAGCCCTTTGGTTGGGAAGAGTATTGAGCAAGCGGGATTGAGGCACCTGCCTGGAGCATATCTGGTAGAGATCGAAAGAGAGGAGCGGGTGTTGCCGGCAGTTTCGCCGAAAGAGGTGCTGCAAGCAAAGGATCGTTTGGTTTTTGCAGGAGTTGTTGACTCCATGGTGGACATGCAGAAAATTAGGGGATTAACCCCCGCGACTGATCAGCTATTCAAGTTAAAATCTTCCCGAAAAGAGCGTTGTTTAATTGAGGCTGTTGTTTCTGATACTTGTCCATTAGTGGGTAAAAGTATTCGGGATGGCCGCTTCCGTAGCTACTATAGTGCTGCTGTAATTGCTGTTGCGCGAAATGGTGAGCAGATACGAAAAAAGATCGGTGATATCGTTTTAAGGCCCGGTGATACTCTATTGCTAGAGACTGGTCTTGATTTTACTGATCAGCATAGAAATTCAAAAGATTTCTTTCTAGTGAGCAAAATTGATAACTCAACTCCGCCGAGCCATGAAAGAGCGGGTGTCGCAGTAGCAATACTTATGCTGATGGTTATCCTTGTTTCTTTCGAGTTATTGCCGATGCTTGTTGGGGCGTTAGTTGCCGCATTATTAATGATTTTTACTCGATGTATCTCTGCGAATAATGCACGACGATCTGTTGATTGGGCGGTCATCATTGTTATTGCTGCTGCGTTTGGCATTGGAGAAGCGATGAAAGAGAGTGGTGCTTCTGAAGGAATGGCTGATTGGCTTTTAAGTGTTTCAACAGGAGAGCCATATTTAGCGTTAGCTGTTGTTTTTTTTGCTACAGCAACATTAACCGCCATGATTACAAATAATGCAGCAGCAGTGCTAATGTTCCCCGTGGCAATAGCCATGGCGGAACATTTGCAGGTTAGTATGTTGCCCTTTGTTATAGCGATAATGGTAGCCGCCTCTGCAAGTTTTGCTACACCGATCGGCTATCAAACGAATTTAATGGTATTTGGCCCTGGAGGTTATCACTTTAAAGATTTTGTGATTATTGGTGTACCGCTTACCATTATTGTTGGACTGGTAACTGTTTTTCTTGCGCCGATAGTTTGGCCATTCTGAGATCAGCGCAAGCCCGCTTTCTAAATAAACACTTACAATAATACCTCTGCAATCCTCGGGTGGCTTAGAAATTTTTCAGGGCTTGCTGTGTAGCCATAGGCTCCGGATTGAAATATTGCCACTAGATCGCCGACGTCTGCTTTTGGTAAGTCCATCTTGTTTGCCAAAATATCAAGCGGTGTACAGAGTGGACCAACGATATTTACTGTTTCGGTTTCTCCCTCAGCTTTATTGGCAATCATTGCGGGGTAGTTTTTCCTAATAATTTGACCAAAGTTTCCGGAAGCTGCTAGATGATGATGCATTCCTCCATCGGTAATTAAGTATATTTCTCCACGCGATATTTTTTTATCAATAATTCTGGAAATGTAAACACCGGCTTCACCAACAAGGTAACGCCCCAATTCCATGACAAATTCAGCTTCAGGAAGTTTCTTTCTTGCTTCTGGAAGCAGTTTTTTAAGGCTTTCTGAGATGGGTTGTAAATCGATACGTTCGTCACCCGGAAAGTACGGAATTCCAAGGCCTCCACCAATATTAAGGAGTTTTGGTTGCTTCGGTGCAGCTTCTGTTAGCCGGTATGCTAATTCAAATGTCTTGTTGTGGGCGTCAATAATGCTTTCAGCACTCAGGTTTTGTGAGCCACTAAAAATATGAAATCCGTAAAACTCCAGGGGAAGCTCTGCAAGTCGGGACAGCATCGTTGGAACACGTTCAGCATCAACGCCAAATTGTTTAGGGCCTCCGCTCATTTTCATGCCGGATGCCTTTAATTCAAAGTCAGGGTTAACGCGAATTGCTACCTTGGGTGTTAACTTGAGTTCGCCGGCTAATATGGCAATACGCTCCATCTCTAATTCTGATTCCATGTTGATGACAACTTCTGCTGCAATTGCTTGTCTTAACTCATGGTCAGTTTTTCCTGGGCCTGCGAAGCTGATATGTCGTCTTGGCATTTCAGTATCAAGCGCAACTTTCATTTCGCCGGCTGATGCCAAATCAAACCCATCAACCAATGTGCTCATCAATTGAACCACTGCAGGCATAGGGTTAGCCTTTATTGCGTAGTGGAGATGTAGCTCTTCGGGGAATGCGTCGCGTAACTGTTTCACTCGATTCTTAATAACCTCTCTATCGTAAGCGTAAAAAGGTGTTTGTCCGACTTGTGCGGAAAGTTGAGTTGCTGTCATTCCACTAATGATTAATTCACCACTTTCAATTCGAAATTGATTTATGGATATGTGTTTGGGTTTTTGCTTCATTAATTGATATCCTGAAATAGTGATTGGTACTGTTGCGCAAGGATCTTACGGTCAATTTTGCCGTTTGGATTCTTTGGCATTTTTTCGATGAACTCAATATGTGTCGGCAGCATAAAATTAGGCAAGTCTTTTTTGCACTCTTGGAGCAGTTCATTGGCAGTGGAATCTGTAGATGTTGTTGCGATAATGACAATTGCTTGGCCAAGCATGGGGTGGGGTAGACCAAGGGCTGCTGTTTCTGCTACTAATCCTGTTGCGTAAATTACCTCTTCAATTTCCGTTGGGCTTACTCGATAGCCGGAAGTTTTTATCATGTCATCTTTGCGGGAGACAAAATAGAGATAGCCTTCTTCGTCCATTTTTACAGTATCGCCTGACCAGACTGCAATTTCAGTAAGGGTAAGACCATTCTCTTTTTGTGGCGCTGGTTTAAAATGCTCTGCGGTTTTTTGTGGGTCATTCCAGTACCCAAGAGAAACTAAAGAGCCTCGATGAACCAGCTCACCAGGCTCACCGGGCGCGCAAGGTGATCCATCTTCTCTTACTACCATAACTTTTGCATTTGGGATAGCTTTACCTATAGAGGTTGGTCGTTTGTCGATTTCTTCTGGAGGAAGATAAGTTGAGCGAAAAGCTTCTGTGAGACCATACATCAAATAGGGTTTGGTAGATGGTAGCGACCTCCGCAAAGTTTTGAGAGTTGCTCCCGGCATAGCTCCGCCAGAATTACTAATATAACGAAGAGTTTTTGGGGCGTTTTCTCCCCATTCGAGCTGGGCAAGTTGATTCCAAAGTGGAGGCACTCCTGCCAAGCCCGTTACACCATACTTTTCAACTGTTTTAACGATATCCCTGGGTAACAGATAATCGAGTAGAGTAACTTTCGCACCTACGTGGAAGGCCGTTGTTAACTGACTTAAACCATAGTCAAAGCTGAACGGTAATACTGCGAGTAGATTATCGTCACTGGTATTTTCAAGATATTCGGCGACGCTTTTAGCGCCGCTCACCATATTTTTGTGTGATAGAACGACACCTTTAGGTTTACCGGTGCTTCCTGATGTGTAGAGAATTGCGGCAATATCTGAGTCGATTCTTCTGTGGGGGGTGACATCGGATGTATCTAGTGATAATAGGTTGTTGTAATGGTGGACATTGAGTTGCTGTTCATCAGTTGGGGTAAATTTATTGTTTACATCGATTACCGACATCAAGTCATGACAATCTAATAAACAGTTTTGAAGTTGACTTAGACGATCATGAGAAGTGATTAAAATTCTAACATTGCAATCTTTGAGTATGTATGCAACTTGTTCCGGTTTCAGAAGTGGGTTGATCGGAACGAATACCGCTCCAGCATAGGAGGAGCTAAAAAATGACACAACAGTTTCAAGTCGCTTGGGTAAATAGATCGCAACTCTTTCGCCACTGGCGATGCCTAGCGAGCATAAAGCATTCCCAAGTAAAGCGATATTGTCACGAAGCTCGTGGTATTTTATTGACTGTTTTTTATGAATCAGCGCAATTGCATTAGGTGTACGGTTTGAAGAGTAATTAATAAATTCGTGGATTAGTTTTGGCATATCTTTATTTTTATTTGTTTGTGGCGAGTTATCGACCAGGTCTATGGTTGTTGCCAGGTTGATTGGTTTTCAACCTCTTAAGTCGGGTATTTTAGGATTAATTTGTTAAGTTTTCTATTTTTACACAAAATTAAACTTAATTGCATGTGTGGTCGCACATAGTGCAACATAAACGCCTCCTAGTTGGGTAATTTCTTTGATAGTGCAATACGTAATCTACGAATAGGCTCGGTGCTGGTGTTGTGTGCAATTTCAATTCATAGATACGGTTAGGTATGGTTGTCGGTTCATTTCACTTACCTTTAAAGCCCTCTCGCAAGGGCTAATGTATCGAGCTTTGTGCTTGTCGTTGCTGTATAATACGCAGAGGAAAGGAGGCTTTTAGATTGTCGCTTAGCTTTACAGTAGCTTGGTGCTAGGTAAAGTTAGTTTTTGCGTCGAGGCCTTTTTTTTAATAAAAACAATTGCTTGGAAATTGTTTCTGGGTGGGTATAAGATTTGCTTATATTGTTGGTAAGTTACAGTTTAAACTCGGGTGAGTATTTAGATGGAAGATAAAAACATAAAAGATAATAATGTAAAAGATACATCAGTTGATCTTTCTAAACGTCGTTTAGCGAAGGTGGGGTTATTGGCGCCTACTGTCGTTGCTTCCGTTTCTGGTAAGTCAGCTTTTGCTTCCGTCGGAACTACAAACAATTGCACCGTTTCTGGTAACTTGTCTGGGAATATGTCGAGAGATGTAACTGCGGACCCATGCAAGGCATCATACTCTGGCCATACTCCTGGGTTTTGGAAGAATCATCCTCGTGAGTGGGTGGGGACCGGGTTAGTTCCGAATTATTGTGATTACAAGGGGGCTGGATTGCACCCCGCTTGTAACAAATATGATTTTGACAACGACTTTAATTCTGACCCTATATTTCTGGCAAACGCGACGGTTTTTACACATGTTTTTGGTGGGTTGCGTTACGGAGCGAGTACTTGTTCGGAGGTTTTATGGTTTTTCGTCAAGGATCGCTCTTCGGAACATGCGCTAGGGGCGCATGTTGTGGCGGCGTATCTAAATGCAGCATACTACTATAATCCAAACCCCGCGATGAGTCAGTTCCCATATTCAAAAAATGATATTGTAGCGTTGTATCAAGATTATCTAAGTGGCGCATTGTCTGAGCCGCTTTTGCATGAAGTACTCGTGGCGTTAAATGAAATGTCTGGTGGCGCTGATCCAGCTTGGTGGTAGAATTCACAGGCGTATTCTATCGTCTTTGTGATTATAAATAATATGACTGAAACATGGAGTGCGCGCCCTTCTGAGTTCTACGAATTCAAATCATGGGGTAGTGACGGAGTTATTTTCTTATGTGATTCTGGGGACACTCATTTGTTAAACCCAATGGGCGTCCAAGCATTAGAATTATTGCAATCCAGTTCATTTCAATTAATTGATCTAGTCAGAGAGCTAAGTCTTTCGCCAGCATTGGATGCTGAGTCGATTACTCCGAATAGTGTGTTAGGATTGCTTACAGAGCTTTATTATCTTGGTATATTGTCCAAAAAATAGATCGTGAACATTGGTTCGTTATCAGAAAAGGAATTCATCAGCGCGATACAGCAAGAAGGTGTCGCGTTTCGGGTGGCTGGCTTTGTAGTTAAGTTGCAAACACCGTTTGCGGATGTGGGCAAGTGCATATACTTGCTCTATTTTGATTTCCCCCTCGCTGATTTAAACTCTTTTATTGATTTTCATATGGAAATTGTTCCGCCGAAGGGTGTTCGGCGGTGGTACTGTCCACAAGTAGAATTTTACTTTGACGGTTTTCGCCCATTTAAGCCTCTACCTCGTGATCAAGCATATGCAATGTTTGAGTGGTCGTTTAATTGGTGTGTTGCTAACCATATGCATAATTATTTCATTGTTCACGCCGCAGTTGTTGATAAAGATGATAAGTGTATTATTATGCCCGCGCCGCCTGGTTCTGGTAAAAGTACGCTGTGTGCTAGTCTGGTCATGAGTGGGTGGAGATTACTTTCTGATGAATTGGCTTTGCTCGATTTGCAATCAGAACATGTTTACCCTATTCCTCGTCCGATTAACTTAAAAAACAATTCAATCGATATTATTCGCAACCGCTTTTCTAATGCGGTTTTTGGGCCTATCATCAAAGACACGGCGAAAGGCACTGTTTCGCACTTAAAACCTCCTGAGGGGAGTGTTCTTTCGGCGTCTAGGGTATCCAAACCGACTTGGATTATATTCCCGAAATATCTGGCCGGTTCAGAAACCTCTCTTCTTAAAAGATCAAAAGCGCAGACTTTTATGGAGGTTGCAAAAAACGCATTTAACTATACGGTGCTTGGCCGCGATGGCTTTCAGACCTTGGTGAAACTGATCGACGCGTGTGATTGTTATGACTTTTGTTATAGCAATATTGATGACGCGCTTGAAGAGTTTGATAAGTTGCGTGAATCAAAATAAATGGATATTTCAAAAAATAAGCTTAGTCTGGCGTTGAGTTCTTCGTTGAATCTGGAGCAAGTGAGCTGTTCTGACTGGGATTTGATCATTCGTCAAGCTCGGGCTTCCAATTTGTTGTGCAAACTCTATTTTTTATTGAAGCAAAGAGGTGTTGTTGATCGACTGCCAATGGAGGTGAGCAGGCACTTGCAAGCGAGTCAATTTCTCGGGGCTAACTTATGCCGCTCAGTTTTTCGAGAAGTGGATTATATAAATGCTGCGCTTAAGTCGATAGATTTACCAGTAGTTTTGCTCAAAGGAGCGGCGTATGTTGTTAGAGGTGCAGAGGCTGGAAATGGTAGATTGTTTTCTGACATAGATATTTTAGTAGAAAAAAAACATTTGGAAAAAGCTGAAGAGAGCTTGAAGCATCATGGTTGGTTTAATAACGACTATGATGAATATAACGAAAAATACTATCGAACTTGGATGCACGAAATTCCGGCATTAACACATATTAAACGAGATTCCGTGTTGGATGTGCATCACGCAATAACGCCTCCCACTTCTAACATAAAGTCAAATACTGGTAAGTTAATTTGCAATCTAGAGTCGATAGAAGGGATGGAGAATGTTTTCACGCTTTCATCTGTTGATTTAATTTTGCATAGTGCTGTACATTTGTTTCAAGATGGGGAGTTTGACCACGGGTTTCGAGACCTTGTCGATTTGGATTCGTTGATAAGAGAGTTTTCTGAGCAAGATGAAATTTTTTGGGAAAGGCTAACAAATCGATCTGTCGAGTTGGGTTTTCAGCGACCTATTTATTATGCGATTAAATATGCTAAGTTGTTTTTAAACACGCCTATACCTCATGCCTGGCTTCAGCGAATAGAGAAGGGGCGGCCAACTTTTCCTACACTAATGGATTTTTTCTTTGGGCGTGCGCTAATGCCTGCGCATTCAACTTGTGATGATAGATTCACAAGTTTTGCGCGTTGGGCATTATACATTCGTGCTCATTATTTACGAATGCCGCTTTATCTTCTTATCCCGCATTTAATCCGCAAAGCATACATGAAACGTATGGAGAAAAATAAAACAGCGGCAGAATAATGGCAGATTTTAAATGTGTAAATTGTTCGTAATTTGATTAGTTTTTGCTGGAAAGTATATTTTTGGTTTGTAGGAACTTATTGAATTGATTGAAAGTCGTTGACCTAAGGTTTTTTGCTTGATATATCTTTACTTCGCGCAGAACATAATTAAAATAACGTGCTTCAAGATTTTTTCATTGTAAGTTTGCCGATCAGCTTGCATGGTTATTAAATAGACGGTTAAGGGATGGGTTTTAAAAGATGATAAATACACTAAGAGCAGTATCTGTATTTTTTGCATTGATATCTGTTGCAGGAGTCGCTTCTGCGGGAGGAGACGCAAAAGCTGGTGGGCCAAAGTCTGAGTTGTGCCAGGGTTGTCACGGGGCTGATGGGATGAGTGTTAATCCTGAATGTCCAAACCTTGCTGGACAACGTCCAGGCTACATTTATAAGCAATTGGAAGATTTCATTAATGGCAAGCGTCACAATGACACAATGACTCCAATGGCTGGATTAGCTGGTACTCCACAAGATATGAAAGATATTTCAGCGTTTTTTGCCTCACTGAAAACAATGAGTGGTGCAAATTACATGTTGGCGCCAAAGCCTGATAACAAGAAAAGTATTGCTAAAGGCAAGAAAATCTACTTAGAAGGTAATCCTCGAACAGGTTTATATGGTTGCGTTAACTGCCACGGTAAAAAAGGTAAAGGTAAGTCTAAAACTAACCAAGTCTTTCCTGTTATCGGTGGTCAACACAAGCAATACTTAGTTAAGCAGTTGCAAGATTTCAAAGCTGCAACAAGAACTAATGATCCTGCAAACATGATGGTGGATATTGCTAAGAAATTGACTGACAAAGAGATTGAGGCGGTAACTGATTACTTGGGTTCTTTGTAATCTTTTTGCTGTAAGTTTTGAAAGGCGGGCAATTGTCCGCCTTTTTTTGTTGGGGTGAAGAAAAAAGGTAAAGTTGATTTGGTTCAGGCTAGCTTGGTATTGTTACCTCTGAGTAAAGGCTGATGCAGCCATGTTTGGTGTTTTTTTGTGAGATGTGAAAGCTTGATTGGAGTTGGCGGTGAGGCGCTTTTATTAATAAGTGACGCCTGACAGAAATTCTAAAAGTGCCTTCTGAGAGTGTAAGCGATTTTCGGCTTCATCAAACACAACACTTTGAGGTCCGTCGATTACATCAGAGGAAACCTCTTCCCCACGGTGAGCGGGTAAACAGTGCATAAATAATGCGTCTGGCTTGGTTTTTGACATCATTTCTCTATTGACTTGAAATTCTTTAAATACTTGTTCTCTATGATTCTGTTCGTTTTCCTGGCCCATGCTTGCCCAGACGTCAGTAACAACAAGGTCAACGTCTTCCACCGCTTCTGAGGGATTGCTGAACAGAGTAATATGTTCGTTCCCTTGTTCTAGCATATGTGCTTGTGGCTCGAAGCCTTTGGGCGTGGATACGTGTAAGTGAAACTCAAATTGCTTTGCTGCGTTAATGTATGAGTGACACATATTGTTTCCATCACCGATCCACGCGACAGTCTTTCCCTTTATCGAGCCTCGGTGTTCAACATAGGTTTGAATATCTGCAAGTAGCTGGCAGGGGTGATACATGTCTGTAAGCGCATTGATTACCGGCACTTTTGAGTATTCAGCAAACTTCTCAATTTTACTGTGTTCAAATGTGCGTATCATAATGATGTCAATCATGCTTGATAAAACACGGGCGGAATCCTCAATGGGTTCGCCTCGACCTAATTGTGTGTCGCGAGGGGACAAGAATATAGCCTGGCCTCCAAGTTGAACCATTCCTGCTTCAAAAGAGACTCGTGTGCGAGTTGAGGATTTTTCGAACACCATGCCGAGTATTTTATTCTTCAGCGGTTCGTGGATAGCCCCCGCCTTTTGCATAGCCTTGAGTTCTTGCGCTCGCTGAATAATTTGGTTCAGTTCCTCTTTGCTGAGGTCATTTAATGTTAAAAAGTGTTTTACCATTGTTATCTCGAAATAAACGCTTTTACGATTTGAGTTAGTGTGGAGACTAATTCGTCCGCTTCTTCTTTTTGTAAATTTAAAGGTGGGAGCAGGCGGATAACTTTATCCGCTGTGATATTAATCAAAAGATTGTTCTCGATTGCTATACCTACAAGCTCTGTGCAAGGGCGATCTAGTTCGATGCCAATCATCATGCCTAGGCTTCTAATAGCTACGACTTCAGCTGTATCTTCAAAGACTGCTTTAAACTGAGAGGAAATATAGTTCCCCATCTCTTTGGCTTGTGAGTTTGTGTCTTCTTTTTCGTGAGTTGAAAGTGCCGCCAAAGCAACGTGACAAGCTAATGGGTTGCCACCATAAGTGGAGCCGTGATTTCCGGGCTTGAATACATGTGCGGCTTTCCCTTTCGCTAAACATGCGCCAATAGGAAAGCCGTTTCCTAGTGCTTTGGCGACTGTCATTATGTCTGGTGCTATACCGTTGTGCTGGTGGGCAAACCATTTCCCGGTTCTGCATACACCGGTTTGAATTTCATCAAGAATCATGAGCCAGTCATGCTCATCACAGATGTTGCGAATTTCATTAAGATAATTAGAGTCGGGAATATTTATTCCACCTTCACCTTGTATTGGTTCTACAAGAACCGCAACAATGTTTCTATTATTCTTAGCGACTTCCCTTATTGCATCAGCATCATTATATGGTACACGCGCAAAACCACTCACAAGCGGTTCAAAGCCAGCCTGAATCTTTCTGTTACCTGTTGCTGATAATGTGGCTAATGTTCGGCCATGAAAACTGCCTTCCGCGACAATAATTGTTGGTGTTTCTATATTTTTTTGATGACCATAAAGGCGAGCAATTTTAATTGCAGCTTCATTTGCTTCGGCGCCAGAATTGGAGAAAAATGTGCAATCCATGTTGGCTAAGGCGCATAATTTTTCTGCTAACTCTTCTTGTGCGGGAATTCGATAAATATTTGATGTGTGTATAAGAGTGGCTGCTTGCTCGCATATAGCTTTGGTGATGGCTGGGTGAGCATGGCCTAATGAGCAAACCGCAATTCCGCTAAGTGCATCCAGATATTTTTTACCACTATCATCCCAAACATAGGCGCCGCTTCCTTTTATTAGCGAAATTGGCTGCCTGCCATACGTATCCATCAAGTTGTGTGTTGTCATGACTCTGCAAATAGAAATTTATAAAAGGTATAAAAATAAAAAAGCGGCTGTGGAGCCGCTAGTTTTAACTATCCGCCTGACTTGATGTCAGGCGGAGTAGTGTATTTTGGCTATACAGCTGTTACATTTTCAGCTGAAGGTCCTTTAGGACCTTGAGTAATTTCAAATGTAACTTTCTGACCATCTTTCAAAGTTTTCCGCCCATTTGCATTAATTGCACGGAAATGAACAAATACGTCAGCTCCGCCTTCACGCTCAATAAAACCAAATCCCTTATCGTCGTTAAACCATTTAACAACACCAGAAACTAATTCAGACATACAAACCTCAATATAAAAATTCACAACATACGTTGTGCTAAACAAACAATACCTAAATCATTAAAAATAGGTGTGGACCAGTTCTATAGCCCGGATATTTTATATCTATATAGATGACTCAGCAGAGGTGGAACAAAGCTGCGAAACTACAAAGAATAAAATTCCGGTTGAGCCTAAAATGCAATTCTTAAAATGTCTAGCAATACAGCAGCAAAGCGTGGACAGATCTTAAATTTAACCGTTGACTCGAATTGGAAGCATCCAATTTACTTACGAACCAAAGTCTAATTCTAGACCGGAAAACCACTATACGCAAATAAGTTAATGGAAATAAATTCTATTTTCGCGTAAGAAATATTCACTTTATTACTGAATGCACGCAATTTTTACAAAATTATGACATTCGATGTCGCATTCGCATTATCTGTAATGCTGTGGAAGTGGAATAAAACGTCACTTCTCGCCACGACTAGGAGACTGCCCGAGAATAGGAGTTGTAGCGAGGAGAAGCCATTTTGAATCAAATATTTTGATCGTTTAAGGTTAATAGCCGTAGCTATTCGCCGAAAAGGATCGGAAAATTTGATCATAATGGATTTTCCGCAGTAGGCTTTCTATTCTCGGACAGCCTCCTGGGTTACTTTTCAAAATTAGCGGAGACAAAATCCCAGTTAACAAGATTCCAAAAAGCTTCAAGATATTTGGGTCGAGCATTACGGAAATCTATGTAATAAGCATGTTCCCAAACGTCACAGGTTAATAGTGCCGTTTGATCTTCTGTCATCGGGGTGCCTGCATTGCTGGTGCTGCTTAATGCTAAGCTGCCATCGCTTTTTTTGACCAGCCATCCCCAGCCAGAGCCGAATGTGGTGATTGATGTTTTGGAGAATTCGTCTTTGAATTTGTCGAAAGAACCAAAAGTACTGTTTATTGCGTCTGCTAGTGCTCCACTTGGCTCACCACCACCGTTGGGGCTTAGGCAATTCCAATAGAATGTGTGATTCCATATTTGAGCAGCGTTGTTAAATAGTCCTCCGGAAGATCTAAGGATTATTTCTTCTAGTGACATCTCTTCAAACTCAGTGCCTTTGATTAAATTATTTAGATTGGTGACATAGGTTTGGTGGTGTTTTCCGTAATGAAATTCGAGTGTTTCCTGTGAAATATGTGGGGCTAACGCATCTAACGCGTAAGGTAATTCTGGGAGTTTGTGTTCCATATCTATTCTCCATGGATTGGTGAGGGCGGGGATTGTTAGATCTAGTCTAAGAAAATGCATGAGAGAATTCAAGCCTGATTAAAACACTTGGGTATTTGGCTGATTCAATGTGATACACTATTTTTATGGATGCTATTGAATTAAGTATATTTTCTAGCCGAATATCCGCAGTTTGTGACGAGATGGGTGCGGTTCTTCGGAGGGCTTCTTTTTCACCAAATATTAAAGATCGGCTCGATTTCTCCTGCGCAATATTTGATGCTGAGGGAGAGCTTTGCGCTCAAGCTGCACATATTCCCGTGCACTTGGGGAGCATGGCTTTCGCATTGAAAGGGGTGGTTGATCAGGTTGAATGGCATTCTGGGGATATGTTGATTTTTAACGATCCTTATCTCGGGGGGACTCACCTTCCCGATGTCACATTGGTGGCTCCAGTATATTACTCAAATGGCTTAGTTGGATTTGTTGTTAATCGCGCACATCACGCTGACATAGGCGGAAGTGCACCTGGCTCGATGCCAATATCTCGAAGTTTAGATGAAGAGGGGATGATTATTCCGCCTTCTTTGTTGGTTAAAGAAGGTGAGATGAATCAGCCATTTTTTGAATCACTAATGGCAAACACCGCGAATAGAGTACAGAGCGAAGGCGATTTCTCAGCACAAATCAGTGCCAATCAGTTAGGGATAGAGCGTTTACTGGAACTGGTTTCTACAACCGGTTCTGCTAAATTTGAAGAAGCGATTAATGCACTAAATAACTATGCTGAACGCTTGGCTGCAACGGCTTTAGCTGAAATTCCTGATGGTGATTATTACTTTTCAGATGTAATGGATGATGATGGCTGCGGTCATAGAGATATCGAAATCAAAGCGCATCTTCAAGTACAGGCTCACAATATCAATGTCGATTTTACTGGTACAGCGGAACATGTGACAGGCAATATTAATTGCCCGCTCTCTGTTGCAGCGGCGGCGGTTTATTATGTTTTCCGTTGTTTAATGCCTGTGCAAACACCCGCATGTGTCGGCAGTTTTCGATCCATACAATTATCAGCGCCAGAAGGGTGTTTAATAAATGCTTGCCGACCAGCTGCGGTAGCTGCTGGAAATGTGGAAACTAGCACACGTATAGTTGATGTTGTGATGGGAGCACTTGCGCAAGCAATTCCAGAAAAATTAGCGGCGGCGAGTCAAGGGAGTATGAATAATATTGCGATGGGGGCGAGAAGCTCAGTAAGAAGTTGGGATTATTATGAAACTGTTGGTGGTGGCATGGGTGCTCATGGCAACGGTGATGGTTCATCAGCAGTGCAAACACATATGACCAACACCTTGAATACACCAGTAGAGTCGTTAGAAATTCACTACCCATTGCGTATAACCCGCTATGAAGTTCGTGAAAATTCTGGTGGGAGCGGTTTGCATAAAGGTGGTGATGGGTTAGTTCGTGAATTTGAATTTCTTGATGACGCACAAGTTACCTTGTTAACTGAACGTCGTAGCCACAGTGCGTGGGGAATAGGTGGTGGAAAGAATGGGCTGAGTGGCGAGAATATATACGCGGGTAAAGAAATTCCGGGTAAAACGACATTGCATGTTCAAGCAGGAAAGAGATTAACAATTAAGACCCCCGGCGGTGGTGGGTATGGGAAGTAATAAATAATATGTGTGGTATTTGTGGTGAATTGAGATTTGATGGGCAAGCTGTAGATGCTGCTATTGTAGCATTGATGATGAGTCGGCTCGAAAAGCGTGGCCCAGATTCTGCTGGCAGTTTTTGCGAAAAAAATTTGGGGTTGGGTCACCGTCGACTATCGATAATCGACTTGTCGGATAAATCTCGTCAGCCAATGTACGATCCAGAGCTGAATTTGCATTTGGTTTTTAATGGCGCGATTTATAACTACAAAATTTTACGTAGTCAATTGCAACGTGAAGGATATAATTTTTTCTCCGATGGTGATACGGAAATTATACTAAAAGCTTATCATCACTGGGGTGAGGATTGCGTTAAACATTTACATGGCATGTTCGCCTTTGCACTTTGGGATAACAACAAACGCACGTTATTTATTGCGCGTGATCGAATCGGTATCAAACCACTCTATTTTAGCCAGACGGATAAAAGCTTTCGCTTTGCATCAAACATTCAATCATTGTTAACAACCGGAGAAGTAGATACTTCGATAGACGGCTTGGCATTGCACAACTTGTTTACTTTGCACGCGGTAGTACCTGCTCCACGAACGATTTTTAACGGGATTCGAAAGCTACGTCCTGCACATACGCTAACGATAAAAGAGAACGGTGAAGTTGAAGAGAGACGTTATTGGGAGTTAGATGCAACACGACCTGATAAGGATTTATCTGAACGGGAGTGGATTGAAGAAATTCATACGGCACTTCGCCAGGCAGTGAAAGTTCGAAAAGAGATTGCGGATGTTCCTGTTGGGGTTTTGTTGTCGGGAGGACTGGATTCCAGCTTGCTTGTGGGATTGTTAGCAGAAGCCGGCGTCAAAGATTTGCTGACATTTTCCATTGGCTTTGAAGACATTGGTGAAGAGGTTGGTAGCGAGTTTGAATATTCTGATGCGGTTGTTGAAAAATTCAGAACAGAGCACCACAAAATGCATGTACCTAATGCGGAAGTACTTAAACGTTTGCCTGAGGCTGTGCTAAATATGGCAGAGCCAATGTTTGGGCAAGATGCAGTTGCGTTTTATTTGTTATCGGAGCAAGTCGCAAAAAAAGTAAAAGTTGTGCAAAGTGGCCAGGGCGCTGATGAGGTTTTCGGTGGTTACTTCTGGTTTCCTAAAATGGACGCAGAACAAGGAACAGATCTGGAGCGTTTTTGCAAACATTATTTTGATCGTGACCATGATGAGTATTTGCAAATGGTTAGCAAAGATTATCAGGGTGAAGACTATTCCAGTAAAATAATTTCACAGCTGCTTGCTGCACCCAATGCAGACACCTTTATGGATCGTGTATTGCGAATGGATACGACAACTTTAATTGTTGATGATCCGGTAAAACGTGTTGATAACATGACTATGGCGTGGGGGTTGGAAGCGAGAGTACCGTTTCTCGACCACAAACTGTTGGAAGTTGCTGCAAAAATGCCGTCAGATTTGAAATTGAAATCAAATGGAAAACATCCGTTGAAAGAAATTTCGCGCGGTTTGGTGCCTGATGAAGTGATCGATCGGCCAAAAGGGTATTTCCCCATGCCGGCGTTAAAATATGTGCGTGGAGAGTTTTATGACTTTATGCAAGATATTTTAAACTCTCAAGCATGTATTGATCGAAATATTTATAATCGAGATTATGTGCAAATGTTGCTGAAAGCACCGGAAGAGCATCACACGCGTTTACAAGGCAGCAAACTTTGGCATTTAGCTTTATTAGAGTTTTGGCTGCAAAGTAATTTGGGATAAAACAAGAAAAAGTTTAAAAACCGTACCGAGTTAGGTATTTATTTGCGCGGCAATTGATAATACACTATTGAAATAGTCAAGTATTGCCCATATGTAATTATATGAATTGTAGGAGTAGATTATGGATGTTTTAGAAAAGATTAAAGAGCAGGTGGAAAGTAATCCTGTTGTTATATATATGAAAGGTACCCCCCAGTTTCCCATGTGTGGTTTTTCTAGCCGTGCTGCTGAAGCAATGGCATCGACTGGGGTAGAATTTGGTTTTATTAATGTGGTTCAAGATCCTGAAATTTTTGAGAATTTACATCGATACGCTGATTGGCCGACTTTCCCCCAAATATATATTGATGGGGAATTGATTGGCGGTTGTGACATTACCGTAGAGCTTGCGCAACGCGGTGAGCTTCAAAAAATGATGGAAGCTGCAGTGGCTAAAGTCAAACCAGCGGAATAGATTTGCTTATTTTTCGATAGTGCCGCTTCCTCGATATAGATTTTTCGCGTCCATGCCAAGAATCTATATCGAGGTAGCGACGCTATCGGTGTTTGTAAAAGTAAGCGAACGCAGGGTCGGCAAGTCGTCAGTACTAAATACTTTTACAGCTTCATGCTTTTTATCTGGCTGCCACTTATCAGATATTTCCATTGTGGCAATCAAGTAACCTTCAGGGTCGGCGAGAGAAATAGTGTCTCCTGTGCTTACAGAGGTCGCAAAATTATCATTCACGTCTAGAGTTATCGGCATTGGCCAAAGCGTACCATCTGTAAGATGCATGTTTTCAAGCACCGCTTCGTAATCTGCTTGTGACATAAAACCTTCGAGTGGAGAGAATCCACCATTGAGTAGTAACTCAATATCACAAATTTGACGATGAGTGAGTTTCCATATTTTATTATCTTGTGCGGCCTTTTTTTCGGCTTCAGCTTCTGCAGTTGAGAGGAAGAGGCTTTTTAGCTCTCCGCCGTGAGGGGAAATTAACGAACTCATGATTTATACCTTAAAAGTTTAAAGCGGAATTTCTTGAGAGGGTGGTGTAAATTACGCGAACCTTATATATTTCTTCACTTGTATTTCGTGCTTTTTAACTCTTTTGTCTTATTTATGAGTGTTTCAACTTGTTGATTTATCTCTTCTTCTTTTGGTTGTTCGGGTTTGATCTGCTGCACTGCGGCAATAGTTGTTCGCATCTGTTTTATAAAGTTTCGGCAGTTATGACACATAAACAAATGCAGTCTAAATTTTAAACGCATAGTGAACGAGAGTTTTTCGTCAATCAGATCGCTGCTTAACCGGCTAATGTCTCTACAACTCAACATTTTCTTTACCTTGATGTTTATCGATAGCTTGCCAAATCTTTGTGCGCGCTCTATGGAGCAACACTCTACTGTTTGACTCACTAATTTCTAAAATCTTACAAATTTCTTCCATCCCAATACATTCCATGTCTCGCAAAGTGATAATTGATTGCTGAAGTGCGGGCAATTTTTCAATTGTGTGTTTTACGATATCTCTGAGTTCATCGCTGGCGATGAGTGCTTCTGGGGAATTAATGTCCCAATGTTTTGGCGGGTTGCTCCAATGACCACTTTCATTAAACCTATCATTGGGCGCGTTGCTCAATATCTCTAGATCTGCTGCATCTCCAGCTGCAAACTGGCGTGATTCCTTGCGCAGCCTGCTTTTCGCGCTGTTGCTAACGATACGTAAAATCCAGGTTTTTAAGCTAGATCGTCCTTCAAATTTGGGTAACGCTTTTATTACTGACAACCATGCATCTTGTACGATTTCATCTGCGATCGCTGTACCTACGATTGATTTAGCAACGTACTGCATACTTTTTTGGTAGCTTTGAACCGCATATCGGTAGGCTTGATTGTCTCGTTTGAGTAACTGCTGTATGAGAACTTGCTCATCGCTGTAATCTAGTTTGAAGGTGGATGACTCAGGTTTTGATATGGCTATTAGTGTGTAAAGAAACCCCCTAAGCATTATAAGCTCCAATTGAACGAATGATTAGCTGTAACAATCGTTTTATGTTTACGTCCATATATCCAACAGAATAATTATTTCGTATTTAATGCTAAGGATACATAAACATGAAGCGCGTGTGTATATTATTGATGACTATTTTGCTGAGTTCATTACCAGCGATGAGTGTTGCTAAAGAGCCTGATTGGTCTGCCTATGAAAAACTGCTGTCAAATTATGTGAAACCTGGTGTAAAAAATGGTGTGAATCTGAATAGTGTGGATTATCACGAAATCAAAGCCAGTCCACTTCTTCGAAAGGCTGTTGCCAAGATTGAAGCATTTAAGCCCAGCGAACTTTCTAGCAAAGAGGAGCGACTCGCATTTTATATTAATGCGTACAATATCTATGCGATAAAAATGGTAGTGGATCATCTGCCCTTAAAAAGCATTAAAGATGTTGGGAGTTTTTTTTCGTCGGTGTGGAAAAAGGATATTGGGAGAATAGATGGACAAGTTATTTCACTCGATGAAATTGAACATGATATCCTGCGACCAATGGGGGAGCCACGAATTCATATGGCGATTGTTTGCGCCTCGGTGAGTTGTCCCGATTTGCGACAAGAACCTTATACAGCAAAAAACCTTTCTCATCAGCTTGACGATCAAAGTAAGTCATTTTTGCGGAATGCTAAAAAGGGCTTGAATGTGAACGGAAATGAACTCTATATATCTAAAATTTTTGATTGGTTTGAAGACGACTTTGACGCTGTTGGTGGTGTAAAACAGTTTGTTTTAAGTCATCGTCAGTCGTTACATCCAAATGTAAAAATTAAATCTTATTTGCCATATGATTGGAATCTAAATTCAACAAAATAGGAGTGATTAAATGCATGCAACTTTACCCTTGCTAGAGGTAACAGATTTTCCTGCGATTAAGCGAGGGACGTTGGATACGCTTCAGGTGAATCTTGGTTATCGTTGTAATCAACAGTGTCTTCATTGTCATGTGAATGCAGGGCCTAAGCGTAAAGAGAACATGACGAAAGAGACGGTTAACCAAGTTCTCGATTTTATTGATAACTCTAACGTGGGTAAAATCGATTTAACTGGCGGCGCCCCAGAAATGAATCCAAATTTTCGCTATCTAGTGCAATCAGCACGAGAGCGAGGGCTTCATGTTATTGATCGCTGTAACTTGACAATTTTGGAAGAGCCTGGTCAAGAAGGTTTGGCAGAATTTCTTGCTGAAAATCAAGTAGAAGTTATTGCTTCATTGCCGTGTTATTCAAAAGATAATGTTGATATGCAAAGAGGGAAAGGTGTTTTTGAAGCAAGTGTTCGAGGTTTGAAAAAATTGAATGGTTTGGGGTATGGTTGTGATAACTCGACGTTAACATTAAACCTTGTTTACAATCCTACAGGCCCGTTTCTGCCTCCGTCACAAACTGAACTGCAAGCATCTTATAAAGATATTCTAAAAAAAGAATTCGATATTAATTTTAATCAGCTTTTTACAATTACTAATATGCCGATTAAACGATTTGGTAGCATGTTAGTTTCAAAAGGTGAATTTGATGGCTATATGCAATTGCTGAGAGATAGTTTTTCAGAAGCTAATTTAAGTGCTGTAATGTGCAAAAACCTTATTAGTGTCGATTGGGATGGGAATCTTTTTGATTGTGATTTTAATCAAATGTTAGGTTTGCCAATGAAGAGTACTAATGGCAAAACAATGCATATAAAAGATTTAACGCAGATATCGCTGGAGAATAAATCAATAGTAATTGCTGATCACTGTTATGGTTGTACTGCCGGTCAAGGTAGCAGTTGTGGGGGTGCTTTGGAAGCTTAGATAGTTTATGAAGCATGTTTTATGAAACTAAGTATAATCATCCCTGTTCTTAATGAAGAAAAGTCAATCAATGGTTTTCTGAAAAATCTGCAAACGTTACGTACTGGGGGGCATGAGTTAATCGTCGTCGATGGTGGTAGTCAAGACCAAACAGAGCATTGTTGTAATGGCCTTTGTGATGTTTTTCTGGGGGCGGAAAAAGGACGAGCGTTGCAGATGAATGAAGGGGCTTCTCAAGCTTCTGGTGAAGTTCTTTTATTTCTTCATGCGGATACGGTATTGCCTAATAATGTCGACCTACTAATTGAAAAAACATTGCGCAAACCTGAATGCATTTGGGGAAGATTTGATATCAAGCTAACTGGAAGCTCAATATTGTTCAGTTTGATTGCTTTGTTAATGAATATTCGATCTCGATTGTCTGGAATTGCCACAGGAGATCAGGCGATTTTCGTAAAAACAGAAGCGTTTCGAAGACTAGGTGGATATGAAAGAATACCTCTAATGGAGGATATTGCAATTTCCAAACAACTAAAACGTATTGCCTCCCCAGTTTGTCTTAAAGAAAAAGTTGTTACCTCCAGTCGTCGTTGGGAGGAAAATGGAACGCTGAAAACAATCGTACTCATGTGGCGTTTAAGGTTAGCTTATTTTCTCGGTGCTGATCCGAAAGTTCTTGTTGAAAAATATTACCGATAAATGAAAAAAAAAGACCAGGTTGTATTAGTTTTTGCAAAACCTCCTATTCCTGGATATGCCAAAACTCGTTTGATGCCCGCACTTGGTGCTGAAGGTGCTGCGGCTCTACATTCGAAACTAGTTGATAGAGTGCTAAAGAATTTATCGAACTCTGAGGCCTGGGATGTGCAACTTTGGGGAGCTGGAGATGTTAATCATTCTTTCTTTACCTTGTGTCAAAATAAATATCAGCTGTCATTTTATGAACAGAGAGGTGAAAATTTAGGGGATAGAATGTTTAATGCGATGAGAACAGCGTTGGAGAGTTACGAAAAGGTTGTAATTATCGGAACAGACTGTCCGTTACTTGATCGTGAAGTGGTAGAGCATGCGTTTCAGGGGTTGAATTATAATCAAGTTGTTATCAATCCGGCAGAAGATGGTGGATATGTTTTGCTTGGGCTAAAAGCTATTGATTCGAAAATATTTGCTAATGTCAATTGGGGGACTGCTAGCGTAGCAGATCAAACATTCAGGAATTTATTGAATCTGGGATGGGACTATACGGTATTACCTACTTTATGGGATATAGATAGACCTGAAGATTTAGCTAAACTGGAAACATTGCAACCGCTTTAAGCTTTTGCGAGAGAATGTCCTCCACCATGCATCGCTTTTTGTGCACCATGTGTATCGTAAGTTGAATCGTCGCCTGTTTGTCCGCGTAATATGGAAAGAATTTGATTGGCCGCTTGATTTCGGAGTGAAATGATAGAGCCGTTAATTGTATTTAATCGCTGGCATTTACGAGCGTAAGATTGCAGTGACTTCCATTTTTCAAATAGCTCAGTACTATATTTTCTATCATAGTACATCAGAAATCGATTAATTCTGTCAGTGCTTAACTCTTTTACTTGTTGCTCCGTTAATGCCAGCCAATCTTGATGTATCTTATCAAGCGCTGTCATCACCAATTCTTTTTCACTCGCAAGGCTTTCTAGAGATGAAGTATCCGATGTTTTTAACATCGAATTTTCATTCTCTAATAGCTCGTTTAACTGGATGCTCAGTTTGATATTTTCATCCAGAAGCGGCGTTGCAATATTGTGAAAAAGTTGGTTAGACATAGTAACTATCTCTTAGTTTTGTCGGTTACTTATCGCAGATTCAATTTGAATCATTTTATCAGCAACCTGTTGAGAATTAACTTCATACGTTCCGCTCGCAATTTCGCGTTTGATGGACTCAACACGTTGAACATCAACAACAGGTTGATTCGCTAATTGCTGCTCTAATGCTCGAAGTTGTGAAGCTGTTCCAGTAAGGTTTACGGTATCCGTAGTTGTAGTATTCGTTGTGCTATTGCTATTTCCTTGCCCACTTGAGGCTGGTGTGTTCGCACTTTTTGCATTCTCGTTAATCTGTTGAGGATTAACACCAATATTTGAAATTGAGTTTATCGACATTTCTTAGCTCCTTAAAAAATGATTGTCCCGTAACGATTAGCGACCTTAAGAGAGAAAGCTTTAGGAATTTTTTTGATTAAAGGTTCCTAAAGTTTAGACGAGCACTCTCTGTTCGTCCAGGAAATAACCATTATAAGCTAACTTTTACTAAACCAGGCTTAATAACCGTTGCTTGCAGTTTTCGTTTCGACGATAAATTAGTGACTCGTATTTGCTCGCCTTCTGCGCCGGAATTAAGTGCCTTTCCACTCATGCGAATTTCTATTTCACCTGTTTTCGCCAGGATATCAACACGATCGCCTTTTTTGATCATCGTCGGTGGGATAATATCTCGGTTGCCCAGCACAGAGCCAACGCGGATATTTTTTTTTGCAGCCATACCGACTAGTTCATTAGCGTTGCTAAAATAACTGGATCTAAGTTTCAAAATATCCATCGAAACCAGCTGAATTTTATTCTGAGTAATTGTTTCGCCTTTAGAAATAGATTCAGATGTAACGTAGACTTTGGCTAGTCGTTGCAGTTTAGTTGGTACATATAAAGACCAAGGTTTAGAGCCTTCACACTTTACGCCCACCGAAACTCTTGAACTCATCGTGGAAAGTGGAGGTGTTGCTGTAGCTTGGATGGGTAGATCACATTTTGCTAGCTTTAATCGATTATCAATTTTCCCTACCTGAATTCTGGTTTCTGTACTTTCGATTTTTGTGATGTTGTTCTCAATATACAAATGAATCAGTTGTCTGATTTCTCGGTGTGACTCTGTCGAGGCTTGTGCATACGCTGCACCTATTGTCATTATGAATATAGTGATAATTATTAAATGTTTAGTGAGTGACATATTTGTATTCATACATAGGATAAAGCAATATGAATGCCCAAAAGTGTCTGTTGAAGTTCATGAATAACTTACCCATTGAAAATGTTGTTAGAATTCGACGATGTACTGATACAACTTCTTAAAGATGGTTAAAAAGTCTGCCGATAGTTAACTGAATTCAAAAAACAAAGGTTGTTGAGGATGGGTAGGTCAAACACCAGTATGTTGCAAGGCGTTGATGCGCGGACACAACTGGTTGGTCATAATCGATTGGAGCTACTACTATTTCGCTTTGCTGGAAAACAGCGTTATGGCATTAATGTTTTTAAAGTACGTGAAGTTATAAATTGCCCCGAACTCACAGTAATACCTAATTCTCATTTTGCTGTATGCGGTATTACCAATATGCGGGGTAATACTTTTATGGTGATTGATTTACAAATGGCGCTAGGAATGGGTGGTGTGGAAGATGCTCGCGATTGTTCGGTAATTGTAACTGAATATAATCGAAAAATGCAGGGTTTCTTAGTCCCACATATAGAACATATTATTAACAAACATTGGGAAGAAGTTCTTCCTCCCCCGAGTATCGCTGGAAAAGATCATTATTTAACAGCAGTAACGCATTTAGATGATGAATTAATTGAAATTCTTGATGTGGAAAAAGTGTTGTTTGAGATTACCGGAGTAACTTTAGATGATGACGACTTGAGGGATACGGAGGAAGACGGTGGTGTGTTTGCCGATGTGGCAAGCCGTTGCCATATTCTCGTAGCTGATGATTCGTCGGTTGCTAGAAAACAGATTCAGCGAGCGATTAGTAAGCTGGGGGTTCCGTGTACTATTTGCAATGACGGTAAAGCCGCATTAGACACACTTCAGAACTGGGCAGACAATGACGCTGAAGAGTATAGGCGTTTGGCGCTCGTAATCTCAGATGTGGAGATGCCGGTTATGGACGGTTACACATTAACCAGTAATATTCGAAAAGACGACAGGCTCAAGGATTTGACAATTCTATTACATACTTCACTGAGTGGCGTGTTCGATTCTCAGTTACTAGAATCGGTTGATGCAAATGCATTTTTATCTAAATTTGATAAAGACGAGTTAGAAGAAGTCATTAAAAAGTATGTTGGAGAGTTTTCCCCCAAACTAAATGAGTCGGGTTTGTAGGAGTAACAATGATAAACACAGGGAGTGTGCACGTTTGAACGAGAGAGTTATTTCAGCGAAAGAATATGATGATTTTCGTCAATTTCTAGTTGATGTAACTGGTATTGTGTTGGGTGATAATAAACACTATTTAGTGAGTAGCCGTTTAAATCGATTGATGGAGGAGAAACAGCTTAGTAGTTACGAAGAGCTATTAAGATGTGTTCAATCTCCCGCCAATATGGTGTTGCGAGAGCAAGTCGTTGATGCGATGACAACTAATGAAACCATGTGGTTTCGTGATACTTACCCTTTTGAAATTCTTCAGGCTGAACTTCTTCCGCAATTGCTAAAACAGAAAAAATCCGCTATTAGAATATGGTCCGCTGCGTGTTCTTCTGGGCAGGAGCCTTATTCAATTAGTATGGTTGCTCATGAATTTGCAATGAAAAATCCTGGCGCGCTTGCTTCGGGGGTGGAGATCATTGGTACAGACATATCATCTACAATGCTGAAATACAGTAACCAGGCAATTTATGATACGAGCACGGTCAATCGTGGATTGTCTGACGAGAGGCGAAAAAAATATTTTAAGGAAAACGAGAGTAGTTGGGAGTTAAAGTCTGAAATTCGCGCTGGGGTTAAGTTTAAAGCATTAAATTTACAGCATTCTTTTAAAGCACTTGGTAAGTTCGATATTATTTTTTGTCGTAATGTGTTGATCTATTTCTCAAGTGAATTTAAAACAGATATTTTAACGCGTATGTCAGAAGTGCTAAATCCTGGTGGTTACTTATTATTGGGAAGTTCAGAAACACCGACACGCTACACTTCCTTATACAAAATGGTAAAAACCAGCAAAGGGGTGATATACCAATTCATCAAATAAGTGATGATTCTCCTTCGCCGCAGTTGCGGATTTACTTTGCCGCACTGACGGCAGCAAACTAAACTGAATATAAAACAGCTCTTCACCTCTCTCATCTTTTAATCTTAACTTGCTAATAAATAAAGAATTGTTGTCAGTTATCTCTTCCGCTATTTTAGTGGCATAAGCCTTGCTCTGTTTCTTTTATCTGAAAATGTGCTGGTGCAACAATGAGATTTAACTTAGACAAAGCGATGGGAATTTACGAAACTGCACTCTATGTGAGGGCAAAACGGGGTTCCATATTGGCTTCGAATCTTGCAAATTCCGATACCCCAAACTTCAAAGCACGAGATATTGATTTTAAATCCGTATTGAGAAATGCCGCAGGGGTGAGTTCCTCATCAAGTATGACGGCAACCAACGCAAAACATATTATCCCTGGTGGTAATAGTGCTCAAACGGCGGATTTGTTATATCGTCATCCTCATCAACCAGCGATAGACGGTAATACCGTTGATGCTCAAATAGAGAAAACCAAGTTTGCAGAAAACGCAATGCAATATCAAACAAGCTTGAGTTTCTTGACAGGGAAGATCAAAAACCTAACCTCGGCGATTAAAGGAGAATAATCGTGTCTTTAATGAGCGTATTTGATGTGTCAGGATCAGCTCTTAGTGCGCAATCTATTCGATTGAATATTACATCGAGTAATCTCGCCAACGCAGAGACAGTGAGCAGTAACAGAGAGCAGACTTACCGAGCGCGCCATCCCGTTTTTTCCGCAGCTATGCAAGCATTTACCGATAAGCCGGAGTCGGTTGGAGTGAAGGTAAAAGGTGTTGTTGAAAGTAAGGCAGAATTACGAATGCGTTATCAGCCTGAACACCCTTTATCTAACGAAGAGGGATATATCTTCTTGCCGAATGTGAATGCAATTGAAGAGATGGCAAATATGATTTCAGCATCCCGATCATATGAGTATAATGTGGAAGCAATGAATACTTCAAAGCAGTTGCTTTTAGCAACACTTCGATTAGGACAGTAGTAGAGAACGCTCGGGAGCGCATAAATGGCCGATCGTATTAATTCCAGCAATCCGTTACTTGATCAGCTTGGCATCCAGAAAAAGCAGGAAGCCAATAAAACTGATGCAAACGGATTGGCGCAACAAGATTTTCTTAAATTGATGATTGCTCAGATTCAAAATCAGAGTCCTCTCAAACCGCAAGAAAATGGTGAGTTTCTGGGGCAAATGGCGCAATTTAGTACAGTGCAAGGTCTGCAAGATATGCAGAAAACGCTGGACTCGTTAAGTAATTCTATTGTTTCAAATCAGGCACTACAAGCCTCTAGCATGGTGGGACGTTTTGTTAGAGTACCAGGTGACGAAGGCTTTTTACCTGAAGGTGAAGGTGAACGATTTTTCGGTGCTGTAGAGTTGGAACAAAGTGCATCCAATATGAAATTTGAAGTGCTCTCTCCAAGTGGCGAAGTGATTAAGACAATTGGGAAAGGAACTCAACAGGCCGGAGTCGTTAATTTTGCTTGGGATGGAACCAACGATAAAGGCGAAACAATGCCGGAAGGAAATTACAAATTTCGAGCTGTTGCAAATGTTGGCGGTAAAACAGAGTCGTTAGATACACACTCAATTGCGCTGGTGGAAAGTGTCACCCTAGGCCGAAGTGGTGAACAGATGAAATTGAATATTACCGGTTTAGGTGAACGAAATATGGATTCTATCAGAGAGATTCTTTCATAAACTAATGCGCTCAAAGCCTTGGAATATAGGGTTTTGAGTGTAAAAAACATTCACAATGTATGTATCCCACCGCAATTGGATGGGAGTTAGAATTTGTTATCTTCTTCAAGCTCATGACTTTAGAATCAACTATTTAGATGAGGAAAAAGCCACGGTATTTATACAAGAGAAAGATACTGTAATAGCGTTCTTATAAGTTAGTGATGGTACCTTTATTGTTTATATTATTTTTTTTTGCATAAACACCATGTCTATTTCAAATAGCTAAAATATGTTTGGTTTTTGAATGCTGAGTTCAAAGAGTTAATGGTTGTTAACACTTTTCGAAGTGATCAATCTGTTAGGTTTTCTGTTGCTTGTGTATTGTGACAGGGGATTTTTTATACCTCAAGGAGTAAGTTATGCCGTTTAGAATTGCATTGAGCGGGTTGCATTCATCATCAACTGATCTGCAAGTAACAGGTAATAATATAGCAAACTCAGGGACCACAGGCTTTAAACGCTCAAGGGCTGAGTTTGTTGATGTATATGCATCTGCATATGGAGCGATAACATCTGTAACCGGTGGAAGTGGTGTAAGAACTCCGAACATTCGGCAAATGTTTGCACAAGGTAATGTTGAATATACGGATAATAGTACTGACTTGGCGATTACCGGGCAAGGCTTTTTTGTTGTGGAAGATACAAAAGGGCGTTATCTCACAAGGAACGGAACTTTTGGTTTAGATAGAGATGGTAACGTGGTTAATTCTACCGGGCAAACATTACAAGTTTTTCCGCCGGTAACCGTTGGTACTCAAACGTCATTTAATACGGGTTCTTTAGTTGATGTTCAGTTGAACAATACCATTGGTGCGCCAGTGGCAACAACCCAGGCAGAAATTAACGTTAATCTGGATGCAAATATTCTCCCAACGGAATTTTTTAATACCAATGCTTCCGCAATGCCGACGCCGGCAATTCCTGCTATGCCTCCAGCATCCGGCGGGGTTGGTAACGTTTACGATCATTCAGCAGGCCCCATTCCGTTTGATAGAACAGACCCCACGACATTTCATCACGTAACGGCAACGACAGTTTATGATTCGTTAGGTGGAGATCATGTGGCACAAATGTATTTTCGTAAAGTAGATAATGATAATTTAGCCACACCCCCTGCGGTTAATGATTTATGGCAAGTCATTAGCTATATTGATGGTGTGGAAGTTCCACCAAGCTCTACCGGTATGGCCGGTGGTGCACCTCCAGCGAATGGCCAAGGTGTCGTATTAGATTTTAACAGTGATGGTACGTTAGCCAATGCAATGTATGATGGAATCGCTGCTGCTGCGTTGCCTAACGCATCAATCGCGTTCTCATCATTCACGCCATCAACTGGCGCAGATCCCATTGATATTACCATCGATTTTGGGCAAACCACTCAGTACGGTGACGATTTTTCGGTTAACTTATTATCTCAAAATGGATTTACTACTGGGCGATTAACCGGTTTTGATGTGGAAGAGAATGGAATTGTTTTCGCACGATATACCAACGGTAACGCTGAAGTGCTGGGTATGGTTGCGCTTGCTAATGTAGCTAATCCTGAAGGGTTGAGACAAAGGGGGGATTCGCTTTGGGTTGAGACATTTAGTGCCGGTGATACGGTACTTGGTGAACCGGGAACGGCAAGTTTAGGTCTTATTCAATCTGGTGCGCTTGAATCATCAACAGTGGAAATTGCAGATGAGCTTGTTAATATGATTGTTTCGCAGAGAAACTATCAAGCAAATGCGCAGGTAATTAGTACTGCAGATCAGTTAACACAAACATTGCTCAATATTCGATAAATTTTTTCTCTTATCTTAAAAGGCGGACTATTTTAGTCCGTTTTTTTATGTCTTTAAAAAATAGGCAAGCCGATTGCATTACTCTGTTTATCAGTAGAGCGGAAACTATGGATACACAAAATATGCATGCATTAATTAGCTTCATATTTTCCTATGTATTCTTTTTTATGACTTGTTAGTGACTTAAATAACACAAGGCCAATATCATGGATCGAATGCTGTATATAGGAATGTCTGGTGCGAAAGAAGTTATGTTGTCGCAAGGTTTGAATGGTAATAATCTTGCCAACGTAAGCACTACAGGGTTCCGAGAAGATCTCGCACAACAGCGTAGCATGTCTGTTTTTGGCCCGGGACATCCATCCCGTGTTTATGCAATGACAGAAAAGGCTGGTGTCGATTTTTCGCCTGGTCCTACAGAGAGTACAGGACAACCAATGGATTTAGCAATAAAGCAAGATGGTTGGTTTGCTGTTGAATCCAAAGATGGAACCGAAGCATACACGCGTGCGGGAAATATGCGTTTAACCCCACTGGGGCAGCTTGTGACAGGTGCTGGTTTGCCAGTTCTTGGCAACGCTGGCCCTATCAGTTTGCCTCCGGCAGAAAGCATTACTATCGGTAACGACGGAACAATTACCGTAAGGCCATTAGGGCAAGGAGCAGCAGCACTTGCCGTAGTGGATCGCATTCGATTGGTTAATCCTGAATTGTCGGAGCTAGAGAAAGGTCGAGACGGGTTATTTCGATTAAAGAGTGGCGAAGATGCAGTACCCGATGCAAACGTTAAAGTGATGCCCGGTATGTTAGAGCGAAGTAATGTGAGTGTTGTTGAAGCAATGGTAAGAATGATTACTTTAACGCGTAATTTTGATATGCAAACCAAAGTAATGAGTACTGCGGAAAATATTGATAAAGCGACAAACAGTTTGATGCGAATGTCGTAGTGGTATGGCTGTTGCTGATTTTAAAGAAAAATTAAAAAGTTTAACGAGTATTAAATTCGTTGTAAGTCAATCCATTGTAGCTAAATGGGTTGAAAGACCAAATAGAGGTAGTTATGGATAGAGCATTATGGATCTCCAAGACTGGGCTTGAATCGCAACAAACCCGTATGGCCGTCATCTCAAATAATCTGAGTAATGTGAGCACTACAGGTTATAAAAAGAGTCGCGGAATTTTTCAAGATCTCATCTATCAGAATGTTAGGCAGCCAGGCGGAAAAACAAGTGAGGATACCTTGTTACCTTCTGGTTTAATGCTAGGTAGCGGTGTACGAACGGTTGCTACCGAAAAACTACATTCGCAAGGTAATTTTATTCAAACAGAAAATAGTTTTGATGTTGCGATACAAGGCCGAGGTTATTTACAAATATTGTTGCCCTCTGGTGAAGTGGGATATTCCCGTGATGGTTCATTTCGATTGGATGATCAAGGGCGTTTGGTAACCGTTAGTGGTTATCCCGTTGAGCCAGGTATCAATATACCTGCTAATGCACAATCGGTGAGTATTTCATCAGATGGGGTGGTAAGCATTGCACTCCCTAATCAACCTGATGGAACACAAGTCGGTAATCTTACCTTAGCAAACTTTATTAATCCTGCTGGTCTTCAAGCGATGGGTGAAAATTTATATATTGAGACAGTTGCTAGTGGAGCACCGCAGGTTGGTGCGCCAGGATTAGATGGTTTAGGTACGCTCATACAAGGCTCGTTAGAGAGTTCTAACGTAAATGTAGTTGAAGAGTTAGTGAATATGATTGAAACACAGCGAGCTTATGAGATGAACTCTAAAGCGGTTTCCGCTGTTGATGGAATGTTGAGAAATCTCAGCCAAACTTTGTAGGTTAATATGAAATATCTAATTCCAATTTTAGTGCTAACAATTTCAGCTTGTGCCACTAAACCACAGCTGCAGGTAGCACCCGATTTTGTTCCGGTTAGGCCGATAATATCCGCGCCACCGCCGCAAGATAATGGTGGGATTTATCAAACAGGTTATAGTATGTCGCTGTTTTCAGATGTTTCAGCAAAACGAATAGGTGATTTAATCACAGTTGTGTTGAGTGAAAATACAAATGCGACAAAAAAAGCCAGTACGACTACATCAAAAGATAGCAGTGTTGATCTTCCTATTCCTTCAATATTAGGCGGAGGTGTTTCGATTGACGGAACAAACATACTCTCTTCTTCAGTTGATGCATCACGCTCTTTTTCAGGGGCTGGAGATTCCAGCCAAAGCAACAGTTTAACCGGGCGCATAACGGTAACTGTTGCCGAAGTATTACCCAATGGATATTTAATGGTGCAAGGCGAAAAGCGCTTGACCTTAAATCAAGGTAACGAACATGTTCGTTTTTCCGGCATAGTGCGGCCGGCAGATATTCGAAGTGATAACACGGTTATGTCAACAAGTGTTGCTAATGCGCAGATCATTTATGCCGGCACAGGCATGTTAGCCGAAGCAAACACAGAAGGTTGGTTATCGCGCTTTTTTAGTAGTCAATGGTGGCCATTTTAGAGGGACGTTTTATGAGTATTAATCGTTTATTAGTAATGGTTGTCGCTATTATGTTGGCTACGCCGGTGTTAGCGGAGCGTGTAAAAGATTTATCATCCATTGCCGGAGTGCGCAGCAATCAGCTTGTGGGTTATGGTTTGGTGGTTGGTCTTGATGGCTCTGGTGATCAAACGGCACAAACGCCGTTTACCGTGCAAAGTTTAAAAAGTATGTTGGCGCAATTTGGTATTACCTTGCCGCCTAATGTTTCACCTCAAGTGAAAAATATTGCTGCAGTTTCCATTCAGGCAGAATTACCAGCCTTTGCAAAACCGGGTCAGAAAATTGATGTTACCGTTTCTTCAATTGGAAATGCGAAAAGCTTAAGAGGTGGCAGCTTAATCATGACGCCACTGAAAGGGGCTGATGGAAATATTTATGCTGTTGCTCAAGGTAATCTTGTTGTCAGCGGGTTTGGTGCTGCTGCTGATGGCTCACGTGTGACGGTGAATATCCCGAGTACAGGGCGCATTCCCAATGGCGCTACTGTTGAACGTGGTGTATTAACTAGCTTTAACAATGGAAATTACTTTGTTTTGAATTTACATAGGCCTGACTTTACGACAGCTAATCGATTAGCAGAAGCGATAAACAAGAAGCTTGGTGAAGGTACTGCTGCATCCTTAGATGGTTCTTCTATAAAAGTTACCGCGCCACTAAAACCATCACAACGTGTTGCCTTTATGTCTGTTGTTGAAAATATTCGGGTTGATCCTGGCGATGCTGCTGCGCGGGTAATCGTTAATTCTCGAACAGGTACTGTTGTCATCGGCTCTCATGTTCAGGTTGCCGCTTCTGCGGTGACACATGGTAGTTTAACGGTGAGTATTAAACCGAAAGCTAATGTGGTACAACCTGAGCCGTTAACCGATGGTGAGACCATCGTGGTTCCTAATACGGAAATTGTATTACAAGAAGAAGCAAGCCGTATGTTTAAATTTTCTCCTGGTGTTTCGTTAGATGAGATTGTTCGTGCAATCAACGAAGTTGGCGCAGCGCCTGGTGATTTAGTCGCAATTCTTGAAGCACTCAAAGAAGCTGGCTCATTAAAAGCTGAGCTAATTATTATTTAGTTCCAACTCTCGTTTCTATCTTTTGTTTATCCCCTCTACTAATTAAAGTGAATGATTTTTTCATTTACTTTATTGGCATGTATATTGAAGTTTCTCTATTAGGAATATTATTAAATAGAGAAATCCATGTTATCAGCATCTCAACAGAACTATCTCGATTTTGGCGCGTTAAGCCAATTAAAAACAGACGCGAGAAAAGACGCTAAATCAACACTTAAACAGGTTGCAGGTGAGTTTGAGACGATATTTGTCAAAATGATGATGAAATCTATGCGCTCAGCATCTTTTGGTGATTCACTATTTGATTCCGAATCGGCAAAGTTTTACCGTGATATGTATGACGATCAATTATCGTTAGAGCTTTCAAAAAATGGCGGTGTAGGTTTGGCGGATGTATTGGTCAAACAACTTGAACGCTATGTTCCAGAATCTAAGCCTGAAGAGTCAGGTATAATAGCACCTAATAGCCTAACGTCTTCAAAAGCAGCAACCGGGCAGGCCTCTGAAGAATCAACAGCCAAAGAGATCGTGTTTAATACACCTAAAGAATTCGTGCATGAATTGTGGCCATTCGCTGAGAAAGCAGCCAAAGAATTAGGTACCTCTCCAAAAATTATCATTGCTCAAGCTGCATTGGAAACTGGCTGGGGGAAACACATTATTCGTAATGCTGATGGAACAAGTAGCAATAATCTATTTAATATCAAAGCGGATCAACGATGGGACGGTAAATACTCAACAATAGATTCTGTTGAGTTTGTAGGCAATATTCCTCGACGGGAAACATCCAACTTCCGCTCATATTCGTCGTTAGAAAAGAGCTTTGAAGATTACGTCAATTTTCTTAAAAATAGTCCACGTTATGAAAAAGCGTTACAAAGCAAATCTAACGATTCTCAATATATAGAAGAGATTCATGCAGCGGGATATGCAACAGACCCAAACTACGTGAAAAAGATCAATCGTATTATTGATGATAAGCCACTTAACGATGCTTTAGAAAGTTTACGGAGACAGCAGCATAACGAGCTGAGCTAGTCGAAGTGAATAGAGACACAATGGTAGGAGCCTGCTATGTCAACGGGTGATATGTTAAAAACCGGAATTTCTGGGCTACAGGTATTTCGCAGAACGTTAAGCACAATTGGCCATAACATTTCCAATGTAAATACTGATGGGTATTCGCGCCAGGTTGTGGATTTAGCTTCACGATATCCCACTCCATCGGGTGATGGTTTTATTGGTAATGGAGTGCGTTCCGTTACTACCAAGCGGCTTTTTGATGAACATGCGGCTGAGCAAGTTCGTTCCCGAACAACAACATCAGAGTTTTTTGCAGAATATTTTGAGTTTTCATCTCAGGTTGATAACCTGGTTGCTGATCCTGACGCAGGATTAACACCTGCGATTGAAGAGTTTTTTGATTCCCTGCAAGAGATTGCAGATGATCCCACATCTATCCCTGCTCGAAACGTTATGATAACGAATGCAGAAACATTAGTTGCCCGTTTCGACACGATGGATAGTTGGTTTTCAGATTTGCAAGGGGCAGTAAACGATAAAATTGTTAATGAAGTGACGGTGGTTAATCAACTAGCTAATTCGATTGCGTCATTAAATAATGACATTATTGTTGCAGTTGGAATTGGGGGAAATCAACCACCGAACGATTTGCTTGATAAACGAGATCATTTAATTGATGAGCTATCAAAACATTTGAATGTGTCGCTTAATGAAAATCGTAACGGCACAGTAAATGTTTACGTTGGAAATGGGCAAAGTCTGGTGTTATCTACCAGAGCTATGCAGCTGGCGGCGCAGCGTAATCCAGAAGATCCAACAAATTTTGAAATTGCTTACTACGATCCGAGTTCAGGTACTTCATCGTCAATCTCTGATATGTTATCTGGTGGCGATTTGGGTGGTGTGCTGGCATTTCGTGAAGAGGTATTAATGCCATCTATTAACCACCTTGGTCGTTTGGCGATTGGTATTGCTACTGAATTTAACACACAACACAACAAAGGCTTGGATTTAACGAATAATCTGGGTGGTGACTTTTTTAATGTTCCTTACTTACCATCTTGGACAGTAGGTGATCCACCTGTCGCTGAGTTACATGCGACGGAGAGTATCAATAATACGGGTGGAGATACGATTGCTGTTCGGCTAAACGATATTAAAAACCTAACGACTGACGAATACGAGTTGACTTACGATGGCGCAAATTATGTGTTACGTAATTTGGAAACAAATCAGTTAGACACCTTAGTGGTTGCATCCGGTCCGATTCCAACAAGATTTAACACAATCTATGGTATGGATATCGAATTGAGTGATACACCAGATGTGAATGATACTTTTTTTCTTCGCCCTAATCGACAAGGCGCGCGCGATATTTCAGTTGCTATTACTGATCCTAATTTGATAGCAACAGCACATCCCCTAAGAACAGGTATGGATATCAGTAGCAACTCGGGGTTTGGAACGATCAGCGAAGCGACAATTAATGATTACGCTAATCCTGATTTAATGAATTCAGTAACGATAACATTTCGAAATTCCCTTGGTTTAGCCGCGCCTGCACTTGCTGATGTTATTGATTTTAACGGTGTAGGTGTGGGTTTGCCTGCGTTAGCTGTCCCCTATGTTCCAGGTGCTACGCATTCATATAACGGCTGGGATATTGTACTAGACGGTGCGCCGGAAGATAACGATGTATTTCTTTTGGAAGCAAATATTAATGGTGTGAGTGATAATCGAAATGTCTTGGCTTTGGCTGATCTACAAACTGCCGGAACAATGATTGGTGGCAATGCATCGTTCCATGATGCGTATAGTGATATGGTTGTTCTAGTTGGCAACCTAACTCATCAAGCGGATCTCTCATATGAAGCTCAAAGTGCATTGTTAAGCCAAGCAGTAACATTAAAAGATAACCTATCAGGTGTAAATCTTGATGAAGAGGCCGCGAACCTTCTTACTTATCAGCAAGCATATGCCGCTGCTGCACAAGTCATAGCCGCCGCCGATGAAATTTTCCAAACCCTGCTTAATGCCGTAAGGAGATAGATATGAGAATCTCTACCAGTATGCTGACTAAAATTTCATTGGATGCAATGCTAAATCAACAAGCGGCACTGAGTAATACTCAATTACAAGTTACTACTGGTCAACGAATTATTTCTCCCTCTGATGATCCCTATGGGTCATCACGTTCATTAGATTTACAAGAATCAATTAGTTTAAACGAACAATATCAAGTGAACGCAGGCTACGCGAAAAATCGATTGAACCTGGAAGAGAGTAGTCTCACTGGCGTTGGTAACGCAATACAACGTGTACGAGAGCTGATGGTGGTAGCGAATAATGATAGCCAAACGCCAGAAAGTCGAGGCTTTATTCGAGAAGAAATTAATCAACTTTTAGATCAAGTACTCGCGCTATCAAATTCAACAGATAGTAATGGTGAATATATTTTTGCCGGTTATCAAGGAAAAACGAAGCCTTTTGCTGTTGATGGTGCTGGTAACTATAGTTATTTTGGAGACAAAGGTTCTCGGCTACTTAAAATGAGTAGCTCTACGTCAGTTGCAATGGGGGATTCTGGAGAAGGGACCTTTCTGACTATAAAAAATGGTAACGGGACTTTTCAAACTCGAGACCACACGACAAATACCGGAACAGCGATAGTTGATCCTGGGACAGTCTACGGAACATATGTCCCCGATAATTATCAAGTGAAGTTTATTCCTCCTGCAACAGGTGATTTACGAGATCCCCTAGAATACTACGTGTTAGATGGTCAAGGTGATGTAATTGTACCTGCAGCATATGTAGGTAGCGCTGAGGGAGCATATTTAACTGATGTGCAAAATCGAGTACCCGCATCGGCAGGTGTTCAATATCAAGAAGGTGCAGTGATACAAGGATTAGATACCTTGGGGATTAAAATTTCTATAGCCGGTAAACCTGCGATTAGTACGACTCCTGTTTTGTCGGAGACTTCAATGTGGCCAGTCGCTAATGGACCTTATCCGGCGTTAACTGGAGGTGATGGTTTTGATATTAATCCCAGCAAATTTCAAAGCCTTTTTGCTACCGTTAAAAGTTTTTCAGATACGCTTGCTAGCAATCAAGGATCGGAAACAGAGTTAACAAAATTTCATAATTCAGTAAATAGATCGTTAATTGATCTTGATCAAGCAATGGGACGAGTGCTCGATGTTAGGTCACGGATTGGCGCTCGATTAAATACCGTTGATAAACAGATAGAAATCAATGAATCATTCAGTCTGCAAATGAATGAAACACTCTCCTCCATACAAGATCTAGATTATGCTGAAGCGATTACAAGGATGAATCTTCAACTAACTGGCTTGCAAGCTGCCCAAAATGCCTATACAAAGATTCAAGATCTTTCTTTATTCAATTACATATAAATTTCGTTACTTATCTAGTTTTTAATAGAGCGGTCCTCAATATGGTCGCTTTTTTTGTTTTAAAACTACGGGAATCACTTTTGGAGTTGTCTATCTGTTTGTGGTGAACGACTGAAACAATATGAATTGATACTTGTTGCCGGCAATATTTGCCGATGGTGAAAAAATTTGGTTATTAGTTGCCATTTAGTGCAACGTGATTATGTCATAAATACTGTATATGTAGTGAAAAACAGAGATATTGTTAGTTTTTTTAAGTTGAAAAATATTTGGCAAGGCAGTTGCAAATATCCTAAATGAATAAAACTATCAGCTATGGAATTGATGAGAGTGGGTGTATGTTAATCCATTGCAAGATGTTAGGAGATCGTTATGCCACAAATTATTAATACAAACATTATGTCTTTAAATTCCCAGCGGAATTTAAATCGATCACAAGGCTCATTGCAAACATCCTTGCAACGTTTATCTTCAGGGCTGCGAATAAATAGCGCTAAAGATGATGCGGCGGGTTTGGCAATCTCCGAAAGATTTTCATCTCAAATTCGTGGTTTAACGGTTGCAGCAAGAAACGCTAATGATGGCATTTCGTTATCACAGGTTGCTGAAGGGGCTCTCGAAGAAGCAAGCAATATTCTGCAACGAGTTCGTGAGTTAGCTGTGCAATCGATTAATGCGACAAATTCACCAAGTGATAGAAGTGCATTAAATCTTGAGGTTGGTCAGCTTACCGCAGAGTTGGATAGAATTGCACGTTCTACCGAATTTAATGGTCAGAAGATTTTAGATGGAACATTTGGAACTGCGCTATTTCAAGTGGGTTCAAACGCGAATCAAACAATTGTTGCGACCACTGCAAACTTTAAAACTCAACAGTATGGCGATTATCGCATACTTGGATATGATAACAATGTTGGTAATCTCCATCGATTAGATCAGACTGCGAATTTTATGGTAAGTGGTGGTTCTGGTACTGCTACTGTAGATTACGCAAGCGGTGCTAGCGCATCGGAAGTTGCCGCAGCGGTTAATTTGGTAAACGAAAACACGGGTGTGAAGGCATCTGCTGTTACTCAGTTTGATGTTTCATTTGCCGCGTCGGGATTCTATAAATTTGATGTTGTATCGGAGAACACCAGCGCAGTTTCTGTCGGATTTAATATTTCTGAAGCGACCGGTATTGAAGCTTTATCAATTGCGGCATCTGCTTTTAATGACGTTACATCTAAAACCGGTGTCGTCGCAACTGTTAAGGAGGATGGAACCGGTATAGAACTGAGTCATTTCACGGGTGAAAATATAACACTAACTGATACTGCGTTTACCAATAGCGGAAATGTAACATTAACTACATCTAATTCAACGTTAACATTAACATCTGATGGAACAGTAAACACGGCGCAAATATCGGGGCAGGTAACTTTTGATGCAGATAAGGCATTTACAATTCAAGGCTCAGCAACGGAAGTAGTTTCAGCAGCTTCTGAAGCATCGATTTTGCAAAAAGTTGCGGATATAGATATTTCTACGGTAGATAATGCAAATCTAGCTTTAACCATTGCTGATGCCGCATTGTCGCAAATAAGTTCGCAACGGGCAAAATTTGGCGCCTTACAAAATAGGTTTGGATCGACAATATCTAACCTGGAAACAGCGGTAGAAAATTTGAGTGCCGCTCGATCCAGAATTATGGATGCTGATTTTGCAGTGGAAACTGCAGAGTTAACAAGAACTCAGATCTTACAGCAAGCAGGTACCGCGATGTTAGCTCAGGCTAATCAAATACCACAAAACGTTCTTAGTTTACTGCAATAGACTCAGCCATTTATTAGGAAAGCTCTTGAGAATCACGGTTCTTGAGAGCTTTTTTAATGAGAAATATTATTTTAGCTGAAGTAGTGATCTAATTTTTCTTGTGCCTCCTCAAATACATTATCCCAATTACGTAACGATTTTTGCCTGAGCAGCGTAACATTTTTATACCAATAACTTTTCTTGTCATTATTCGCCCATCTCCAATCCGAAGAGAAAGGTAGCAGACACCAAGTATTTTTCCCCAGTGCGCCGGCTAAGTGAGTAATCGTGTTATCAACGCTAATGACTAAATCTAGTTCTTTGATGATTGCTGAAACATAAACTAAATTATTTGATAACTCATTAGCATCTAAAAAGGTAATATTTCCGTTTGAAAACTTGTTGATTAGCCTTGTGTCAGTTTCAGTTAGGGAATGCTGTAAGCACCAAAAATGGCAGTTGGGTGTCTGAAATAGTTTTTTCCAGTCACGAATATGGCTTGAACGACGAGTTGTCTCTCTATAATTTGAACCGGCTTTCCAGCTAAAACCAATGTTCAATAATCTTTCGTTCAATAATTTTTTTTGTTTTTTTATTTTAATGGGGGAGGGGGAATTAGAAGGAATTCGTAAATTAACAACAGCCTTATTATCATCGTTAGGAATATGTTGGGCAATGCTTCCTGCGTTAATGATATAATCATAGTTTTGATTCTTGTTAAGCGGGGTTCCTCTGGCTTGAAATTCCGCTTCAGGAAATGAAAAAGTTAAAATATCAACTAATCTGGGATCACAAAAAACTGTACACAATGCCGAGCAAGAGTATACTTTCTCATAGAATTTCGAGAACATGATTTCATCGCCTAAACCCTGTTCGTTTATAATGAGAATATCTTTCTTGTTTAATGATTCACCTTGCCAGACGGGGATATTTCTAACAGGCTTTAATTGTCTTTGACGAACGATATAACCAAAGTCATACAAACTCCAGCCAGCACTGAACGATTTATTTTTAAGATGTAAAAGTGATAAATTCCATTTCGCAACACAATTGTTTGCATCTAATTTTATTGAGGTTTGTAAGTTGTTCAGAGCTTTATCGTTTTGATTGAGTTCCCGATGAATAATACCTTGCATGACATAACATTCTGAAGCAAATCTCCCAGTTTCTATAATTTTATCTACAATTCTTTGTGCTTTCTCAAACTTCATTACTTCGATATAAAGATCAATGAGATTGAAAAGTATTTTTTGATGATCTCTATTAATAATGGCCAACGTATTATGAAGAAATCGTATTGATCGATATGGCCTTTGTTGTAGTTGAAAGCAGTGAGCAATAGTTAAATAGGCAGGGATAAAGTTTTTATCAAGTTGCGTGGCATTAGTTGCTTGCTCTATCGCACTAGAGATTTTTTTTTGATCGATTAGTATTTTTGCTTTTCTGTGATGAAAATGAGGCGAATTTGGATTTTTTTCTAAAGCTTCATTAATCAAATTCAATGCTTCATCCAAATATCCCTCTTTTTGATAGTTTATGGATAGTGCATTTGCTAAATCAGCATTGTCTTTTAGATAAGGATGTGCGCGTTCTAAATATATTGTAGATTGTCTGTACTGCTTTTGTTGGCTAAGTAATATACCAATTAAATAGTTGGCTTCGGGGTGATAAAAGTCTTTATTCAGGATCTTTTTATATGTTGAGCGAGCCAAGTCCCACTTGCCGGACTGGTGTGATTTCAATGCATCTGCAAGAAGATTTTTATTATCTACACTCATTGTTGACTAATTCAAGTAAGTCCCGAGCTATATTATCAATAACAGAAGCCCACGTGACTCCTTGTTCTTGCCGGTAGAGTTTTACACTATTATACCAGATAGATTGTTTCCCTTTATCCATCCATCGCCAACTAGGAACTTGTGGAATAAGACACCAAGCTGGAACACATTGAGAGCCGGCAATGTGAACGTTCGTATTACCAACAGAAATGACTAGATCCAGTGCAGCTATTTTAGCAGAAAAGTCATCAATGTTCTTAAGAGAGTTGCTGTCACTCCATTCATGAACTTTTATACCATACTTTTTTTCAACAGTGTCAATTTCATCCTTTACATCGCCGTATTGTAAATTAACGAACTTTACTCCCTTTGTTTTTAATAGTGGAAGCCAATCAGCTAAAGCAGTACTGCGATTTTTTTGATCGACATTGATACCAGCTTTCCATGAAATACCTATGGTTAATTCATTGCTTAAAGCTCTATAGCGCATTTTCCATTTTTGGATTAGATCGGGCGATGATTTTATATACGGTATTGATGCTGTAGATGAAAATGAATCCGTACTTGTTCGAAATATCGCTGGGAGACTACCAATAGGAATATAATGCTTTACATCTGTTAATGAGATAGTTTGACTAGTATAGTCCTTTAATTTTCCGATGACCGTAATATTTGGAAAGCTGCGACTAAAGAGTGGTGTTAGGCGTGGATCACACTCTAATACGATTTGAGTATTAGATTTTTGCAAATCAACTAAACAAGACGCAAACATGATTTGATCACCCACACCTTGTTCAGCAACAACAAATAATGGTTGGTCATCACTCTTCGGTGCCCATTTTTTCAACGGTATGTCTATATTTCCGCGTTCATTATTTAATAAACCGAATTCGTAATCCTCCCAAGCGATAGAGAAATTACCCAATAAAAGATTAGTGAATGATCGATAAAAATGGCTATTAGCATTGCTGGGGAATAATGAAACAGATTTGTCGTATATTTTTAGTGCATCGTTAAACTGGCCTTTAGTATGAAGTAGAAATCCTAGGTTATTAAGCGCATCAATGTAAGTTGGATTTAGGGCAATTGCTTTTAGAAAAAGATTCTCAGCGTTTGTAATCTCTCCCTTTTTTAGTAATGCATATCCAACATTATTCAACGCTTCGCTATGATTAGGATCTATCTCGAGTGCTCTTTTTCCTTGTTTTATTGCCTGGTCAAATTTTTCTTGAAGGTTTAGAGTTGCAGCATAGTTTGATAGCGTATTGGGGTTCATTGAATTAAGTTCTAAGGCTCTCCGAAAAAAGTATTCACTGGCTTCAGGATCGTTTTCAGTAGCATATGTAATAGCAAGATTAACGATGGCTGATTCATAATTTTCATTAATGCTAAGAGCAAGTCGAAATTGCTGTATTGCCAGTTTGGTATTATTTTTTTTCCGGTATAGATCACCCAGGTCGTTGTGTAGTATTTTAGAGTCAGGTATAGAATTGATCCCTTTCTCTAAAACGGTAACTGCGTTATCCATTTGATGATTTAGTTCGTATGCATATGACAAATTTTTATACGCTTCTTCATGAGCTGAATTTAAATGGATGACTCGGCTTAGCGTCTCAATAGATTTGGCGTATTGTTGGGACTGCCCATATAGTGTTCCTAGTAAAAACAGGGTTTGAACATTTTCAGGTTCTTTCTCAAGGATAGAGTGGTATGTTTTTTCAGCGGATGACAGTTTACCTGCTTGATGATTTTTTAATCCTTCTTGGATTGAAATTTCAATATTCAAATAGTTCGGCTCGCGTTAATGTAGATTGTTAATTAAGTAAAAGTATCTCAATGACTGGCAGCAAATTTATTGCCAGTAAATAGTAAAAAATGCTATTTGTAGCGAAAGGTTATTGTTTAAATAAAGGTTTTTATAGCCAACATAACAAACGGAACATGTGCATATTGAAGGTATGTGAAGTGCGCTATTTGTTTTAAAGAATAATATTCATAGTCCGATAAAGCTGACGGGAGCGGTAAATATTTCGTTATTGTGCAGAAATATATCCGCTGGATAATGACCTTGGTGAGCATGCTATGCACAGTATGTCATTAAGATTGTTAGGAGGACATGTGAATGCCTCAAATTATCAATACTAACGTTATGTCGTTGAATTCTCAGCGAAATCTCAATAAGTCTCAAGGTGCTTTGGCGACTTCCTTACAGCGTCTTTCTTCTGGTTTACGAATTAATAGTGCTAAAGATGATGCGGCAGGTTTAGCTATATCAGAGCGCTTTAGTTCGCAAGTGCGTGGTTTGACAGTTGCTGCTCGAAATGCAAACGATGGTATTTCTCTATCTCAGGTTGCTGAAGGGGCGCTCACAGAAGTTGGTAATATTTTACAGCGTGTTCGCGAATTGTCTGTTCAATCAGCAAATGCTACCAACTCAGCTTCTGATAGATCTGCACTACAACTTGAGGTTGGTCAGTTGACTGCAGAGCTTAATCGTATCGCTAAAGCTACTGAGTTTAATGGTCAAAAACTACTAGATGGTACATTTGGTACAGCTCTTTTCCAAGTTGGCTCGAACGCGCATGAAACGATCGTTGCGACTACAGCTAACTTCAAAACAGATCAATATGGAGACTACCGTATTTCCGGTGCTGTTAGTTCTGTAGATGGAGATACCAATAGATTAGATGCAAATGGATCAATGATGGTAAGCGGTGGTAGTGGTACTGCGACAGTAACTTATTCATCAGGTGATTCTGCGGAGCAAATTGCGGCTGCAGTTAATCTTAAGTTGGATGATACAGGAGTTACTGCGACTGCACTTACCGAAGCAGATGTTATTTTTGGTGCTTCAGGTTCATATCGATTTGAGTTATCTTCAGAAAATACTTCTGCGGTAGAGATAGGCTTTTCCATAGGTTCTACAACCGGTACTGATTCACTTTCGCAAGCGGTGAATGCGTTTAACGATCATCAAGCGAAAACGGGTGTAGTTGCGACTATTAAGGAAGATGGTTCGGGTATAACACTGACCAATTATGATGGTAAAGATATTAACCTGCAGGATACTACTTTTACCAACGCTGGGATCGTTAGTGTTCAGGGATCTGCTAGTACTGTTGCACTTGCATCTGACGCTACTGCTGAAACAGCCTATATTACTGGCCAAGTTACATTTGACTCCAATAAAGCGTTTACTGTAACGGGCTCCGCTGGCGAAACATTATCAGCTGTTAGCGAAGCTTCAACTCTCCAAAAAGTTTCTGATCTTGATATCTCTACGGTATCTGGTGCGAATGTCGCACTTTCTATTGTAGATGCGGCGATATCTCAGGTCAGTAATCAGAGGGCGAAGTTTGGTGCGTTGCAGAGTAGATTCTCTTCAACAATATCAAATTTAGAGACCAGTGTTGAGAACTTAAGTGCAGCAAGATCAAGGATTAGAGATGCTGACTTCGCAGTTGAGACCGCGGAGCTAACAAGGTCGCAGATTCTGCAGCAAGCGGGTACTGCAATGTTAGCCCAGGCAAACTCAATACCACAAAACGTATTAAGTTTACTCGGTTAAAACTGACATTCGGAGCGGAAATTCTTTTCCGCTCCACTTTCAGTTTGATAAGAGGTAAGAGTTATGGCTATTTCTATAAAACCTACAGTTAACAATATAACTAATAGCGTTGCCGCTCATCCTCAATCTGTAGCTCAAAAAGTTGATAAAAAACGTATTGACGCTGAGTTTTCGCCGAAAGAACGTGATCAAAGTTCAAACGTTGATCATTTAGACGGTAACAAACTCAAGGAAGCGACAATTAGTAGAGATACAATAGAAGCAGCTGTCAAAAAGCTAAATGACTTTGTAGCATCCAATAAAAGAAATATTAATTTCACAATTGATGATGATACCGGTCGGACAGTGGTCAAGCTGATGGACAGTGAGAACAATGTATTACGTCAAATTCCCTCAGAAGAAGTTTTACGCGTTTTAAAAAGTTTAGAAAAGAACAAAGGACTATTCTTGGAAGATCACGCTTAATGGCTTGATAGTTGCTTTTTTGTTAAATATTGATTATTTCAATGTGTGTGAAACGAACTATTTTTGATCCATAGAGGTGTGGCTGATGGCTTCAATATCATCATTAGGTGTTGGTTCAGGAATCGACATTCAAAACTTGGTTTCAAGTCTTGTCGAAGCTGAAGGTGCAGCAAAGAGTGCTAGGCTAACCCGTAAAGAAGCTATATTTGGAGCAAAACTATCCGCACTGAGTGCTGTAAAAAGTGCTTTGTCTGATTTTCAAGGGTCATTTCGTAGTTTAAATCTCACATCCACTTTTAACGCGTATACCGCATCGTCATCAAGTAGTTCTACATTTACCGCTATTGCATCAAATGGCGCATCGGAAGCAACATATGATGTGGAAATTAACCAAATTGCTCAATCACAAAAAATCACTTCTGCTGCAATAGCCGATAAAACTACAGCCATTGGTACAGGTACTTTAGTATTCAAGTTTGGCACTTATACTTATGCTGCTGGCGTGGAAACGGGTTTTAGCGAAGATGTTTCAAATGCAAATTCAGGTGTCGAAATTGATATCACTGGTGGCAGCATGGAAGACATTCGGGATGCCATTAATAGTGCGGATGTTGGCGTAACAGCGAGCATTATCGGTGTTGGTGCAGCAGGCTATCAATTAATATTGTCATCTGAAACTGGAGAAGCAAGTGGAATTAATGTCACTGTAAAAGCGGGAACAGATAGTGATGGCAATGAGCAAGATGCTACTGGTCTTTCTACTTTTGCATACGATCCTACAGATGATTCTGGTGCTGGCGCTGTTAATAGTATGACGTACACGCAAGAAGCACTAGACTCTTTATTAAGGGTTGATGGCGTTAGTATTCAACAATCATCAAATACTATAAGTGATGTAATTGAAAAAGTTACTTTAACTCTTAATGAAGCCGATGTTGGTTCGACAAAGACATTAACGGTAAGCCGTGATACCTCATCAGTTGAAACTGCTGTTCAGGATTTTGTTAACGGTTATAACAATTTAATGGCATTGCTAAATGAAACCAGTTTTTATGATAGTGAAAACGGCGCATCAGGAATATTAATTGGCGATCCGACAGTTAGAGGCATTGTTACTCAGATGCGTAATGTGCTTAACACGACTTCTGACGATCCACTATCAAAATATAACTCTTTGGCGAGTTTGGGCATACTAACAAAAACTGATGGAACACTTGAGTATGACTCAACAAAACTCAGTGCGGCACTAGCCGACGATCCAGAAGATGTAAAACACTTTTTGGCCGGAGGATATGCGAAAACCGCTGACTTGAATATGGAAATCCTTAGCGTAACAGATAATATCAGTGCTGGTTCTTACAGTGTAAATATTAGCCAAATGCCGATACAAGGTGCGCATACAGCTCCTACGTTTAATATTGCTCCTCCAAGCATGTTTGACTTGGCGGGTACATATAGTATGCAGTTGAGTGTTGATGGGGTAGCGAGCAATTTACTCACATTAGTTAACCAAAACTACTATACGGATAATGGAAATAATACTTTGCTTGCGGGACAAGCCTTAGCAGTTGATTTAGAGTCTCTCATCAACAGCGACGTAAACCTTGCCGCAGCTGGCGCGCGCGTAACTGTACAGTATGACGAAACTGGTGCAAACGGACAGTTTTCGATTACTTCCAACAAATATGGAAATGATTCATCTGTACAAGTAACCACATCGGCAACAGGTTTCAGTACAGACTTCAATATAAACGTAGATGCTGCCGCTAATAGTGGTATAGATGGGGCCGGAGAGATTGGTGGAGTTGCTGCAACATTCGATGGTCAAAAAATGACGGGGAGCGGAATTTATGCTGGCTTCGAATTGAACATAACTGGCGGTACTACAGGGGATCGCCCGCCGATAAACGTCTTCGGAGGGAATATTTCCAGTTTGAGTACTTTGCTGGATAGTTTTCTAGATAGTGATGGCTTTGTTGACGCAAAAACGGATGGGCTTACCGCTTCTCTTGTTGACATAGCGGAGCAAAAACAAGTGTTAGAGAAACGACTTGTTGCTTTAGAAGAGCGTTTAATAAAGCAATTTTCTGCTATGGATTCATTAGTAGCGCAACTCAACTCAACGAGTAGTTTTCTAACTAACCAACTTAAATCATTACCTAGTGCAAATAGAGATTAATTGTTATTTGACCAAGCATTAAAGGAGTCAAGTTATGAGTTCTGCCAAGGCGCAGAGTGCGTTAAAAGAGTATGGCAAGGTAAGTGTACAGTCCGGTGCTTCTTATGCAACACCGCATCGACTGATTGCCATGCTTCTAGAAGGCGCTCTTGAAAAAATATCTTCTGCAAAAGGGTATATGCAGAGAAATGAAATTGCCAACAAGGGGAACTATATCAGTTGGGCCATTTCAATCATTGAAGGGCTTCGTTTAAGTTTGGATAATGAAAAAGGTGGAGAACTGGCGGAAAATTTAGACAGCCTATACGAATATATGGAGCGACGTTTAGTGGAAGCAAATGCCAAAAATGACTCTCAGATGCTAGACGAAGTAACTGAGCTGCTAACCACAATAAAATCTGCCTGGACACAAATACCCTCAGAATTACACGGAGGAGATGTAAACGAAAATGTAGCTTCGCCAGAAACTAGCGGTGCCGGCGAAAAAATAAAAGTATAGATTATGGATAAACTTTCAGATAATAGTTTAAAAGAGGCCCTGGAGATTTCTAAAAAAATGTTAGAATCCTCTCAAAACGGGGAGTGGGATAACGTAATCAAACTAATGAAAGCTCGAGATGATTTGCTGATTAATGCTGATCTTCAACGATTTAAGGAGGCAAAAGATATCGATAGTGTTATGCAAGAATTATTGGATATCAACTCGGCGTTATCATTTTTTGCTGAAGAAGAAAAAGAGAAATGCTTTCAGTTATGCATTTCTCTTAAAAAAGGTAAGAGCGCTTCAAAAGTTTACAACTTTTCTTAATGATCATTGATTCAACTCAGTAATTAGATCCTCTATATAATCTATGTAGTGCATGTGTTTTTCTATCGATGTGCTGTAAATTGGCTGGCGTGTTTGCCATTTACTGGCAGTTTGCACAACATTTGTTGAATTATAGAACTCCAAACAATCTTTATTCCACTCTAAATTACAGCCTTCTATTAACTTTTTTGACTGCAATTCCTGATTCTCTATCAGCTCCTCATATATCACTTCAATAATGTGTTCGCCAAATAACGACTTCCAATAAGTCAATATCCGCTCGTACTGTTTATAGAACTGTCCTAATGTTTTTAAACTATATGCGTATTGGTGTTGCTTTTCGAAGTTTTGGAAATAGCAGGATAGACATGTGGCTAATGGGTTGCGTTTGCTGTGGATAACGATGCTTCTGGGAAACAGCGTCAAGATGAGTCCGATATGAAGAAAGTTTATTGGACTTTTGTCGGTAACTATTTCTATATCTTCACTTTGAGACTTGAGTAGTCCATATATGTTGCTAGCAATTACTTCTAACGCATCTATATCTACATCTTTCATACAGTCAGGATAGATGAGAGGTGAGTCTAATAATTCAGAAAGATTGTCAACGATCTCTCCTATAAAACCTGTTTCTCCCGCTGAACGTGCTTGAGGATGGGTTGTGATTATTTGTTCAATAAGCGTGCTTCCTGAGCGTGGCATTCCGATGATAAAGACAAATTTCTTGTTTATATCTGGTGAAGAGGTTTGTATTTTTGAAACTAAGTTCTTATCGAAAGTATAAATGATCTTATCTATGTAACGAGAAAAACGATCAATATCAAAACCATGATCTTTGATCTCATTTCCTTTTTTATAGTGAGAAAAAGCAAATTGATAATTCTTTATGTCATCGTATGCTTTACCTAAAGTGAAGTGTATTTTTACTCTATTACTATCAGAAAATTGGTTATTAGATAAGCATGTCTCCAGAAAGTTGATTATTTCCAGGTCATCTTCATTAAACTTATGCGTTTGGGAAAAATTGAAATAGGCATCAAAGAATTGCCGGTCTATGGTAATTGCCTTTTTAAAGCATATATTAGCTTGTTCCAAATCGCCTAGGTGTTGGTAAGCGATACCAAGATTATTATATGCGAGTGAGAATTTCGGATTAATTTTTATTGCTAAATTGTAGTTCTCAATCGCTAGATATATTTCGTCATTTTTTTGATAGGCTAGCCCAAGATTGAATAAACTATGCGGGTTCGTCGGAGCTATTTTTATCGCATTGATAAGTAGAGGTACAGCTGAAACATGATCTTCATTAAGCATATATAAATGGCTTAACTTCAAAAGTGCTTCAATATTGTTAGGGTGAATGCACAGAACTTCTTTGTATAGCTCCTGTGCCAAATGAAATTTTTCGCTATTATATGCTTCGTTTGCTTCGCGAAGGTATTTTAAGTCAGGGACGCTTGCACTCATTGACCATCAGTAGCCTATAGTCTATCTATTACTAAATACGATATATTGATTTTGAATAGTGGTTAGCCTATTCTTAGATCTGATAAACTAAGCTGGCACTCCTATGCGCTAATACCACTTGTATTATTAACTTAGCGACATTTTTTCTGGAAAACTTAATGCTGTTATCTATGAGGATCTATTAAACGGATTTTCTGGATGTGTAAATGGGTAGGGAAAGTGTGTGCAAAATAGTTGGATGTGATGAATAACTATCCAACTATTTTATATTTAATTGAACGCCTAATTGGAAGCAATGGCTTTGCTTGGTTGATCATTATTATCTAAGATGCAATGAGAAGATAAAAATAGCCCCATGATGTTGCTTACAATCTCTTCTTTAACGTGTAGCATATCCACTTCTTTATATGCATTTGCTCCGATTCCCCAAACTATTTCAAAAGATGGAAAATAGTGGACCCAATCGAATTCCCTACAAACTTGTGCTGTTACGGCTCGTAAAGTTGCTTTACTCTCCATATTGTTAATGAAAATATCTTGTTCATTAAAGCTTCGATGTAATGGAACTGGAGAAACTGTTAAAATTACTTCTACTTTAGGATTGATTGATTTTAATAACCTAAGAGCTGTTCGCATATTGTTTAGGTTTTCATCGTAGTTGCTTGTATGAAAATAGGTTTCTTTTAATCCAGAACCACCTCCATAAACTGGTATCTGATTGCATACTAATCCATTATTCTTTTTTTTGAAAACTTCGGTCATTCCCAATGTCATAATGCAGACATCAGCTTTTTCCAACCCATCTTTAATGACAGTATTAATTTGCTTGATGGCCAAGGATAGGTCTTCTTTTGAACGGCCAAATACTAATCTTCTATATGGATCTTGGTAGACAGAGCCTTCTCCTTTAATAAGGTGAGAGTCTTCTATTTTACGATTTTTTATCTCCCAAACGTCGTGTTCATCTTGATTCCAAAGGCCAGCTGCACGCTCTATTTCTTGACGTATGGAAAAAGTATTGTAGTAGTTCATATGTTCACGCTCAGGTAATGTATCTATTTTCATGCGTGAATGATCGATTTCGATATTGCGATATTCTGGGTAACATTTAACATTGTACGCTGTTAGTGCTTTTCTAATCTCTTCCGCAAAACAACTACCGATAGTGAAGAAGCCCTGATTCAAATCAAAACGTCGATTGTTTAATACAGTTAATTTTCGACTCTGATGCAATATTTCCCATTTTTTGTTTGGTCTATCTGTATTTTCCACTTGTGTTATGAACATGATAAATACTCCTTCACGCAGCTAATTGGACTGTAGTTTTATGACGTGCTGTTCCGAGCCAGTTTTTCCTGAAGTGCCTAATACATTGTCAATACCAAATTTTCTTGGATTTAAACCACATCCTTGACATATGCTCGTATTATTATCGATGAAATCTTCTATCCATTTGATAACTCCATCATGTTGCCAAGCTTCTTGAAAGCTATTCGTACTAAGGCTAATAAAGCCGAATTGGCTGGGGTCAAAGGTTGTACAGCATGGCGTTAAATATCCTTGAACAGATATAGCAGGGCGAAACCAAGGTGCAGTACATATTGTTCCTTGAGGGCTAGCATAACTTGGGGGAATTATTTTCATACCTGGTAGTTCTTTGATCGTAAGCGAAAGTTCATGAAGGAACCGTTTTCTCTGATCACTGTTCATTAATCCATAAGGATTTCCAAAATCTTGGAACTCTTGCATGTGAACGGGTGGTGCGCCAGCTTCGTATAGTTGCCTAAGCGTCTGTGGAATATCATGGAAGTTTTCAGAACTAACTACCATTGAGATGTGCACTGGTAGCTGAGCAGCAATAAGATCTTTGAGACGACGTTTCAGTTTTTCAGCTTTTGTACCAAAACGCATTTTGTCACAAATTTCTTGATTTAAGCTATCGACTGAAACCCAAAATTCGTCTAAACCTGATGCGATAGATTGTTCATAGTATTTGACGCTACGTGCTAATGCATTCGTTGTCATTTTCATTCGTTTGAATTTCCCACTGGCTTTGGCCATGGAAACAATTTCATTAAATTCAGGGTGGAGAGTTGGCTCACCAATGCCGTGTAGAGTAACAAAATCAACTTGCGGTAAATTGTCCAATATACTTTGAAATACGCTGAGTTCCATGTGAACATCTGACCAGGAGTCTTTTTCCATTGCTGATGTTCTTGGGCAACCAGAGCATTTTAGATTGCAGAAGGTTGTAATTTCGATTGTTAGTTTGCTCAACGCTTTTGGTGCGGTAAACGGAGACTGTCCTATACCAAGTTGAGGGTGTATAACACTCCTACTTTTAATATTTTCTACATGACTAATAAAGTTGATGTCTTGGTTAGCGTTGGAATTCTTCTTAACAGAAGACTTCGTGATTGGTTTGTAGCCGCTTACAGATGTTGGTATTGGATTAATACGTATATCCGTAAATCCTGCATCTATAAACCAATTTTCAACCTCTTCATTGGAATGTGTCCAATGGAAAGTAGGAGTGTAGCCGTCAAAAAGAGCTAGCACACTACGATCATGGGTAGGGTGATGTGTTGCAAAAGGAAATTGTTTTATGAATGATTCCAACAAAAGATTGCCACGATTATTTCTAGCAATATCGACTATCCATTCACTCCATTCTTTAAACCCGTCCATTGGAAGTTTAGAAATCAATGGAACCCATTCGCCTCTTCGTGAAAAGCCAGGAGGGTAAAGCCAAATAGATAAGCGACCACCTTGCTTTAGCGGGGGTATTAAGTGTTTCGTATAGGTTTTTGTATCGGGGGTATGATGTAATACGCCTATGGATACAATATGGTCAAAACAATTTTCGATGAATGGCAGTTGAGCGATATTCGCCTGTATAACAACTGCATTGGAAAAACTTTTTAAGTTATCTCTTGCTGTTTCTACTGCTTCAGATAGATCAATGCCTATCACTAGCGCTCCCCATTTAGCAAGAATTTCTGAATGCCGCCCTATTCCAACACCTGCGTCAAGTACTAGTTTTCCCTTTACATCATTTGGTCTTAATCCTGTTTTATTGATTAAGTCTTTTTCGGTTAATGAGCTTCCTTGTGTGCTATCAAGTTGGGTCTCAGTATATTTTTTCCATTGATAAGAGAAGGAGGCAGTATATAAGTCATTTGGCACGAAACGAGGAATGTTTCTAATTACATTGCATTTGTCACTATTTTGGAAAGAAATTTCTTTATCATCAGCGGTGAGTATCTTGTTAATAAATACACTTTCAAGTATTTTGTTGAGTTGTGGATCTAATTCCTTCCCAAATACAGCACTAAAGTCTATTTCATTCGATGAGTTCATGATGCTTTACTTTCTTGCGTGACATAAATCATAGTTTTAAGCCAAAAGTCACCCATGTTCTTTTCAAATTTTATTGATAGCGTTTGAGTGGATTGAGAGTCATCGGTTAATGCTTGGTAAATTCTCTCAGCATCTGTTGCTGTAATTTTAAATGGTATATCGAAACTGTTCGCTTCCCAGCTTGATAGAAAATTTTTAAGCCAATTCTGGTATTCTAATGTGCTACCACCTACGACAGTAGATAAATAGTTACGGAATTCATTTAACGATGATAATAGAAGCTCCGAGTTTTCGATAAATGCATGTGAACAGCTAGATCGATAAGTTATCCAACTGTCTTTATCAATAGATAGTTGAACACCAGTTAATGTAATGGTTTTATTGTTAACAATGAATTCAACTGAACCTGAAGCGCTATCATTCATTTGATCAGTTTTAAGGCCGGTGAAAATTATGTTTATTTTGTATGCATTATCGATGATGCTAATACAGCTATGTATATTATCTAATTTCCAAACGCCTGAACTCCACTGAGTTAAATTAAGAGTTATATTTTTTAACTCAAGTGAGGTTTTTGTAGGGCTTGTTATTCCCGTGAATGTGAGCTTGCTTTTTAAATATGCGGATAATTTTCGAAACGCAATATGAAGCAAATTTCGAGTCCGAATTTTGTCTTTATTGATGAGTATTAGTTCATCTATTATGTCTGGGTCATTCGATAAGCTTTCCATTACTGTATACTTTCTAGATAAAACAGTTTGTAAATCAGCATTATCGTACGGTGAGAAGAGTATTGTGTTTTCTGAGTGGAAAAAGCGACCTCCTCCTTTTTTGACAATATCATTAACGTTATTTTTTCCGTCCTTAAGTGGCTCACCATCTTCAAACATTAACAATGAACTTCGGCCGTGTATGTCTGATAAAACATGTTCGTTGAGCTCTATTTGGTAACAGAAACCATCCACATGGCGGATTTCCCCGTAGCTCATTAGTTTTGGGCTATTCCAAAAACTTTGCAATATATGCATGAAAGCACCACCGTCAGGGCGTTGCTTTTTTAATTTGCTTATATAATAAAGTGCAATCCAGAAAGAAGTGCTAAGAATAGAAAACAGTTTCTTAGAAGTCATATATTCACTCTCAACGATAGAAAAATACGCCACATGCGGGATCGCTTTCATGTTTCGTGAAGCCGTGAACTGCTAGTTTGTCAAATACGGCCAAATGATTTTTATCTTCCATATCTAATTCGATCATTACTGATTTTAATCGCGGGTCTGATAAAACTACATTGGCTCCATTAATAATCGCTGGTTCTATTCCATCGACATCAATTTTTATGTGGTTGGGTATTACACCGGTTCGAGCGACAAATAGGTCTAAATTCGTTGTTACCGCAGCCTGTGGAATGGTGGCATTCCATAGCGGATCATCATGTGGACGGGATTCACCGAAATTGTTAAGTGATTTTCCAGCAAACGTTGCGCTTAAATAGAGTTCACCAAAACCTTCATGGTCTGAAACGGCGAGTGGATAAGCGAACATTTTATTCTGTAGTTCGTTAGAATAGATATTTTGGCAGAGTATATTGTAGCTCCCAAAATGTGGCTCAAATGCATATACCGTACATTCTTTTACGATAGCAGCTAATAACCCATACATTCCGTTATTTGCGCCGATATCAAAGAACACTTCTCCAGGTTGGAAGGTGTCTATCCAATCATTTGTCATTGGTTCTCGGTTGTATAAGCTGAAGGCAAAATAAGCGCATTTTTCATTTGGAGTGTTAAAAATTATCTGCTTATCACGAAAGTTTACACGAACAAAAGGCATAGACGTTTCGTATTGTTTTGCCATTGCGTAATGCTTTTTCATTATTTCGTCCATATCTATGCTCCAATGATTTTCCGATTAACACCGAACGAAGGCGCTTCAGCTACGTTAGGCAAAGAGTTGCTCCATTGACCAAGCACAATCCAGGCCCATAGGCTGTTAATGTTGCTGCGAGACAAATCTCTAACTTTTAAGAAGAGAGTTTTGTTATTTGTAAATGGTTCCCATGCTTCTAGTATTTGATCAGATTGATTTGCGAGGTGCTGAAATATTTCTACATGGTTTTGAAAAAATGAAGCCGGCATTCCAAACCCTTGTTTACCAGGGCGTATGAGTTCTTGTGGTAGATATCGCGATAAAAGCTTTCGCAGAGCCAATTTGAAATTTACACCGTCAGTGCAGAGATTTGCGGGTAAATTTCTTGATAGATATAACGTGGAAGGACTGAAGAACGGAGTCCTTACTTCTAGAGAATGTTGCATACTCATTCGATCAACTTTTGCAAGTACGGCACCAGGTAGGTAGCTGTATGCATCGGTTAGTCGTAGTCGCTCTACATCTTCCAAATCAGATCTGGAGAAAGCCGTGGAAAATCGCCCTGCAACTCTTTGCCGAAAAACGGCGTATTGCTCTGGCAATAACTGAATTAATTCTTTAAGTGGAAAAACTGGTAGTCTTTGTGAAAAATAGTCACAAACACGATCAATTTCTGACTTCGAATCTTGTTTTTTTGGAAAGGGTTGGTATCTTCCATATCCGGCAAACAATTCATCACCGCCATCGCCCGATACCGCGACAGTAACTTGAGAACTTATGAGCTGAGAAAGAAAATAAGTTGGGACACAACTTCGATCGCCATTGGGCTCATCTAATAGCTCGCCAAACTTTGTGGCAATGTCTAACATATCATCCGGCGAAACCAGATATTGCTCAAAAGGAAGCCCTAAATGTTTTGAGATGCGTTCTGCGTGATCTGTTTCGTTATCCTTTCCACCAACAAATCCGGCGCTAAAACATTTTACATTGCTATCAAGTTTTTTTGCAGCGATAGAACAGACTAAGCTTGAATCGACCCCGCTAGATAAAAAAGCACCTACGGGAACATCTGCAACGAGTCGTGTTGCTACTGCTTCACATAAGCTGTTTTCCAAGCTATTAATATACTCGTCAGGATCTATATTGTTGCGAAACTGTTGTTGTTCTATATCAAAAGAGAAATATGATTTTTCGGAAACTGAACCCTTGTTATCTATTATTTTAAACGTGCCTGGTTGTATGCTGTGAATGTGAGAAAAAATAGTATTTGGATCTAAAACGTAACGGAGTGTGAGATATTCAAATAAACTCTCTTGAGAGACTTTTTTATCAAGTTCGGGGAGTGTGAGCAATGGTTTTAACTCAGAACAAAATGCTATTGCACCAATTAGTTTTGCGACGTATAGCGGTTTTTCCCCCATTCTATCTCTAGCAAGTAGTAACTTTTTTGTTTTTGTATCGTAAATAGCTAGCGCAAACATACCATCTAATTGTGGAAACAGGGCTTCTCCGTAGTGGCAAAATCCTTCAAGGATAACTTCTGTATCTGAATTGGTTTTGAATTTATGACCAGTTGAAATTAATTTTTGTTTGATTGTTTGAAAGTTATATATTTCGCCGTTAAATGAAATGACATATCTGTTGTCAGCAGATTGCATGGGTTGATTACTTCGGCTATCCAGATCAATGACAGATAGTCGAGTATGGCCGAGAAAACAGCTGTCATCATCGGCGGACCATGTACCGTGGGCGTCTGGCCCTCTATGGCGTAGCAGGGAATTTATGTTTGATACGAGTCGTAAACCACTTTCGCGTGTATATAGATTATTAAAGTTGAAAATACCAGTAATACCGCACATAGTTTATCCTCGTTTGATAAACAGACCTTGTCCGGTAGGGCTTTCAAAGACAATGTCATTATGCGTGCGAAAAAAATCCATTTCTTGGTGATGACTTTCTGAATATCGTTTAAACCCGAAGTCATCAAAAATTATCATGCCGCCTGGTGTTACTCGGTCGTAGATTATCTTTAGTGTCTCTAGCTCTGGTGTTGCTTCGTTTAAATCGATTTGGGCAAATGCAATTTTATCTGGAAGACCTTGTTCAAAACTATCTGGGACTGGACCTTTGATGACGTTCATACGAGGGTATTCGGAAAACAGATTGCAAACTTCTTGATGCAGGTTAGGACCATGTTTTGCTTTACGGCTTTCGGGCGTAGGGTTCTCAAAGAGATCATAAAGGTAGTAGTCTTTATCAATTTTATTGAAATCAATAAAGCGCGTCATTATATGTACCGTTCTGCCATCGTAGCAGCCAAAGTCTGCAAAATCCCCTTCAACTTTGAGGCAAGACTTTACCGCCCAACACAACATGTATACTCGCCAAATTCTCGCGCGCAATAAGGCATCTTCCTGATAGGGGGCAAACGCTTGGGTAAATTCTGTATCACTGAGGAAACCGAGATTTCTGAACCAAACAAACATGTCATCTGCGATTAAGGCCCCACTATCAAGGGTGTTGGCATTAACTGTATTGGCACTACTTAACAGATTATTTGCAAATTGTTTTATCGACTCTTGACCTGTAAATGGTGGTTCGTTGAACATTTTATTAAATATTGCGAAATGCGGTGTTATGTAATTATTAGCAGATCCGTTTTCCGAGATATTTGGTGAGCATGTTTCTAATACAGTGTTAATTTGATTGAGTGAAGATTTTCTTCCACCTTTGACATGAATGACTTTTTTACGACTTATTTCTTGCGCATCAATTTTCTCTGAGTATTCCCACGAATAGTTATATGGGTCGCAGGGTAATACTTTAATGCTTGATCCATCGGTATCAATAATGCGATACGGTGAGTAGGGGAATGCGCCATAGCTAATGGCATTAAGAGTTAGTTGTCCGCCGCGCCATTTTTTAATATTTTCATAGTAGTTTGCGATGGAAGAATCATCGGCCAGTTTGTCGTATGTTGCAACATAACGTCTAAAAAAGTTTCTTACGCGATCTTTATTGTTTGCGTTTGCGACTATCACACCTTCGTTAACTGGCATTAAACCAGGCGTGTCTCGTGTTGTAATAGCGATGTCAAATTCGGACTCTAAAACTTCGTCTAACGTAGAATTTAAAAAAGCATCGCTATCGAGAAATAGGGTGTTCGCATTAAAAGCGTTTGAATAAACATAGGCACACATTGCCCTAGTTCGTTCATACATGGGTTGTTCGATGGAGACATTCAAACCGATTGTGAACACTTCGTCTTTAAATTGGCCAAATAAGTCTGAATTAGCATCCGTAACCAAGAATATTTTAGCGTTCGGTTGCCAGCGATTAACTGCATTAATGAAATATCTTAAAACCAACGTGTAGTCATAACTGCCTAAATCGAGGGCAACGTCTTTGTATTGGAGTTTACTCGCACCTTTCATGTCTGTGTGATACACGAAGATATTGAGAGCGGTTGATTTGGAATTGTCTAGGAGATTAAATAGATCTACCATTTCAAGAATACTTTCTTCAGTATCTTGATTCAATAGATCAGTAGTTTTAGTAGAAGCATATTGAATGAGATTATCAATATTTTCCAATGATTTGATTGGTATATTTTCAGTGTGAGTATTTAAAACGGGATCTGCCAATTTTTCGCTAGAAAATTTACTTTGTAGGAGTACAATCGAATCCTTCCAGCCACCGCTATTTTCGCGATGAAGATGAGCGCTAGGGAACCATTTTGAATGATGTTCTGAGTTATCCGTATAGTGAATATCTAACTCAAGGTCTTTAGGCCATAGAAGATGGAAATCTACAGTGTTGTTCAGTGCAGCTAATAAATTACAGCTTAAATTAGCTACACCAACAAAGCTATCGATCAAACTCAATACCGCAAGCGTCTCCTGAGGATCGTGGTAGATATCTGAGCAATCCAAAAGGGAAGCTTGTATGTTATTGCTAATATATTCGATATCTTGAGAGCTAGGGTTTTCTTGAAATATTAAAAGTGTACCGGAAAAATCGCTGAAAGCAGTCATAAGTTCTTCAACGCTAATGCCAACTGATTCACCATTTCCGATATGTGTGGACCATGTTATACCAACATAGGGTTTAGGGAGCTGATCTAACCATTGATGCTGAAAATTCTTCGCTCTTTCTTCGTCAGCTTCCAATTTAATCTTTGATAGATCGAGTCCTATTTGTTTATTTAAACTAGAGACTATTTCCGCCGACGAAAATGTCGATGTATAATTTTGAGCCGGATCGGGTAGAGCAATAATGCGTTCAATCGTCTCGAAGTTATTCGCATGTAGGGTTAACCATGGATTCTGGCTAATATAATCTATCTTTGCACCGCTGTTTTTTAACGCGGATAACATACGGAGGGACAGCATCTCTAAATTAATGTCGTTAGATGCAATGACGCAAACACGATCATTTTCGGTAGATAGCTTTGGTTGCACTAAATTATTCATGTTTTTACTGAGATCCATTAAATGCTGGATTAAAACTCCTCAAACAGGTAGACATCTGCAAGCACGACATGGCTTGTTAAATTGGGAGGCTAGGAATAGCCCCTCGGATAGTGAACGCAATATTGATGCCGATGATTTATTTAGAATTTAATGATGACTATACCCAAAACGATTGAGATTTAGGTCTGATAGCATTCCCTTTTTTGTCCATGACTGCGTTGCTCCTCCTTACATAGAATGGCTATGCTGCGTTGCCTATAGGGATGTAGGCAAGGGGCGAAAGCAGGACGCGGTAGCTTCATCGCGCCTTGCCATGCACAAAAAATGAAACACTCTAAAACCTAAATTCCAAACGCTTTGGGTATAGTGAGAAAAAAGTTGATTGGAAAAAACCTTTGAAAAAATTCACTGAAATTGATGAAGAAGGAGTAAGGCGAAAAATATCAGCTTACTCCATTTTAAAATTGTTAGCTGACAAGATACCTCTTGTCTTAATCGAATTTCCAACCTAACGATTTGATATCTTCTAAAACAATTTCTATATATTTTTTGTCGTCATCAGTTTCAACAAGTTTCCCGATGTTGAGTTTGAAATTATCGATCGCTTCTTGATGAGTATCAACAATGCCTTCGATAAAAAGCAGTAATAATATATTCGTGAGTGAATTATTTTTCAACATAGCAATTAGACATTGGCGATGAATATCTTTTGCTGATTCAATACATTGTTTGTCCCAGCCAAATTCTTTGAAGAGTACAGGGACGTATAATAATTTCAGTGGTACTTCTTGAGTCGAGTTTTCGAGATAAACCCGTTTGAATGTCGTTAACCATACAGCGGAAAGTATTCCGAAAAACTCTCTATTTTCACTGAATATATTAAACAGATCTTTTGAACGAAAATCATCCATAATCAGATCTATTTCTTCAGAGTTGTTTACTTGCGAAAGTAATAGTACTGTATGGTCCAAAAAATTGAGCAGCTCCCTGCTAATATTGTTTTGAACGTTTTCTTCTCTTACACTATTTTCAATAATCATTTTTTTTGCTCGCAATGTTCCATGCTTTGAAGTTCATTTCGCCACTCTCTAGAATATTCACAATCGTGATATTCATTAAAGTAGGGCCCTCCAATGGTATAATGAACGAGTGAAGCATTTGGGGTTGGGGCATCGTAGTCCACAAGATGGTTCCATTTATGTGGGATTTCACCGATTTCATCATCTGATTCCAGCCATTTGAACTGATGGAGTTCTAAACCGCTTGCTGTGTTAATGTAATCAGGTGTTAAAGCTTTGCAGCGGGCGTTGTTGAAGAGCATTACACTAGACCAATTTTTCTTCTCATACTTACTCTGGGGTGCTCCAAGAAATTTAGTCTCTTCCTGTGGTATGTGGTTGTGTTTTACAACCATGACTGAGTAGCGTTCGTCTGCTAAATCAAAGAGATTTTTTATGTCGTCTAACACAATCATGTCGCAATCCATGAACACCGACCACCCTTCATAGTTTGAAAGATAAGGTGTTAGAAAGCGGGTGAAAGAAAAGTCGGTAGATTGAAGATTATTTCTTTCGCGTTTGTAGATGGCGCCGAGCTGATTGAGGGAAATTGGAGTAATCGACACCGGCACAGTAGCTCGGCGCTGGATGCTATGAGCTAAAACACTGTATGCAATCGATTCTCTTGGGTCATAGCCTATAAAAATTCGTAACATCACAATCTCCGCATTTACGTCTGTTTTTAATACAGAATGCATTCGCCGTGCCGAGACTAGATGTGAATTTAAGTATAATTAAAACAATTGGTTAGGGTGGTTTGTGAGCGTGCTGCGACATTTTTCTAATGCATCCCCCCATTCTCCGGCCAGGTTTTGCCGGTATAAATGAAAGTCAGGAAACCAGGGGCTACTTTCTCCTTGGTGCAACCAGCGCCACTCGGGGGGGTGAGGAACAAATACATGTGCAGCTTTGTTAAGGCTTGCCATGAGATGCATATTGGTATTGCTGACTCCAATATAAGTATCAACAATTGCAAGTAGCGCAAGTATGTTATCCAGGGAATCATTTACATAGGAATAGTTGAAAGCTTTTCGCTTTAAGCCTCGTTCAAGCTCCCTAATATCTTTTACGCTTGGATTACGTTGCAGGATAATAATATTCGCTTCGATTGTTGAGAGTAATGAACCTAACTCCTGTGGTGCAATGCGTTTAAAAAGTTTATTGTCTCCTTGTACTCCTGCTTGCCAAGTGATTGCGATATTTGGCAGATCATTATTTGGAAGATGTAAATTGATCTTCTCAATTCGTGTTTGTTCTGCATGGAGTTTTATTGCCGGTGGAATGTGTGAAATATTGCTGGCGTAACGGGGTAGGTCAGCAATAGTTGTGACTAGATCAAACGTCCCATCACTAGGGCTTGAATCTAGAATTTCACAATTATCTAAATTCGTTGATAAAAGATTGAATAACTTTCGATCGCAATAATAGCTGACCTTTTTACCTTCAGAAATTAAGCCGGGTAAAAACCGCAGAAAGAATAGTTCATCTCCGATGCCTTGGTCTTTTGTTAAAAGGATTCGATTGGCCTGAGATAAACTTCCTTTTACGGTATTAATATTCTGAATTTTGTTTCTCGTACTTTGCCTAAATTGATAATAATTCCAACCTTCAGCGTAGTTTTCACGGCTCAATTCAAGATGAGCAATATTATTTTTTGCTTGAAGTGCTAATCTCTCATCTTGACTTGCTTTGCTAAAATAAACCTTTGCAGAATCTAAATCTCCAGTCGCCTGCAATATTAAACCTATGTTTAAATAAGCGTCAGAAAAATTAGGTGCTTTTTTTAGAAGAGTGTGTAGTACATCTAAGGCCGAGCTATATTCGTAGTTTCTATATAACGTGTAACCATAGTTATTTAAAATTTCAGGATCATCAGGTATGAGTTTTAATGCTTTAAGATAATATTGTTTAGCTTTATTGGTGTGTCCTTTGGTTTGGTATAGCATGGCTAAATTATTAAGTGCACTGACATACTCGGGGTTTGAATTTAGAGCAAAAAGATAGTGCTCGATAGCTTCGTCAATATTCTCTTGAGATTGTAATAGCTGCCCTAAATTGTAATGTGCGTTTGAATAGTCAGGTTTTTGAGAAATTGCTTTTCGATAGCTCTCTTCAGCAGCAGCTAGACTGTTATTCTTTTCGTATAAAACACCCAGATTATTATACGCATCAGGAAATAGGGTTTGCAGAGAAATTGCTTTTTTATACGATTTTTCCGCATCTCTGAATTGGTTATTCTGGTGATAACTAACGGCTAGTAGAAACCAAATTTCGGGAATTTCTGGCCAGTGCTCTAATATATAATTGAGCTGTTCGATAGCAATTTCATATTTCCCGTTTTCAAATTGAGAAATCGCAGGTTGTAGATATTTATTGAGATCTCTATTGTCCATAGTCGGCTTGTAGTTTTGCGTTGAGTTTTTCGATTGCTAATGACCAATCATCATCAGGTGCTTGCCGGTAAATATTGAAATCAGGAAACCAGACGGAATGTTCGTGGTTGTGCATCCAGCGCCAATCCGCTGGGTGGGGGACAAGCACTTCGCCGTGTTTTTCCACACTATGGCGAAGGTGCATATTCGTATTGCTTACACCAACGTAATTATCCACAATTGTTAGTAGTGCTAATATTTGTGGGAGATCTTCATTTAACCCACTAAAATCCACCACAGTTCTACCTTCAGCAAGTAAGTTGAGTTCTTCTGATTCTTGAGCTGTTGGATGGCGTTGTAAATTGATTAATGTGCCAGGGAGTCTATTTAATACTTGCCACAGAGTCGCTAACGGAACTTCCTTGTAAAGTAATAGTTTCTCTTTTTGTCCGGCTCTCCAAGTGAATGCAGTGTAAGGAGGCGGTCCTAAGTGAGATAGCTCATGTTCAATTGCGTGTATGTTAGTTAACTCCGCTTGAAACCGGAGTGTGCTTGGTATGTCTTCGTTGGACTCTACAAGTATTTGTGGTAGATCACCGATGGAGATACAGTAGTCATAACTACTGTAATCAACCGAAGCTAATTTAGTGATGATATTGTTTATTTGAGGAATCTGCTTAACTAAAAAGTCGATCTTTGAGGTAACTTGCGCGTCAATATTTTCTGTTAATAAAGAAAGTTCTTTAGTAAAACGTAAGAAAAATAACTCATCGCCTATACCTTGCTCTGACATAAGTAGAACATTTTTTCCTCGTAGAGATTCTCTGTTTAAATTATCTACCGGGTGACTGTTTTCATTTTTGTTAACCTTCCTTGCGCTATAGTTTCTCCAGCCATCTATGAATATACCGTCGGCTAGTTGGAGAGAAGACAAATTATATCTTGCTTCATCAAAACTTGGGTTTATTTCCAAAGCATTAGTAAAGAGCCTAATTGCTTCATTGCGCTTGGATTGACGATATAATAGTAAACCGTAATTGTTGTATGCTTCACAATATTTCGGATCGGCAGCTAGCGCAGTCAAATAATATTGTTTTGCTTTCTCAAGTTGATTTTTATTACGATATAGATTGGCAAGATTAGTTATTGCCTCAACATAGTTTAGTTTTAACGATATTGCGTGAAGAAAGTGTTCAATCGATTTTTCTGTATCGTTTATCTCTTGAAATGCTAATGCAATATTATTGTAGATTTCTGGTGTGTTTGGGGAAATTTGAATAGCGCTCGAAAATGAATCTATTGCTCGTCTAGCGTCACCGTTATAGTAGTAGCATAATCCAAGATTATTGATTATCTCGTAGTCGTCTTTTTTGACCGATAGTGCTTGTTGGTAATATTTAATAGCAGTGGGGAATTCCTTTTTCTGTTGATAAATTAGGCCTAAATTATTTAGTGCTTTAATATTTTTTGCATCATAATGTATGGCCTGAGTATAAAACTTCGTTGCATCATTCGTTTCTTGTTTAGAATGTTTAATATTTCCTAAACTGAATAATGCGTTTGCGTACTGTGGGTTTTGCTCAACAGCTTGTTCATAAGCGTGTTCTGCCTGTTGAATATCATTGATCATTTCAAAGCATACACCCAGATTATAGTATGCATCGGGATATTGTGGTTGAAAGCGAATAGCCGTTTTATACTCATTTATCGCTTGCTTTATTTGCTGAGATTGGACGTGGGTTGTTGCTAACAAGAACCAAGCAAATGAATTGTTGTTTTGGCTATCAACGATATTAAGTAAAATAGATTCTGTTTGTTGGAGATCTCCTCGTTGAAAACATGCGAGGGCTAGATCGATATCATTTGAATTTTTTTTAGCCACCATAAGCGGCCTCTAAATCTTTCTTCAATGTTTCCAAAGCGGGTTTCCAATTATCATCAGTTTGTTGTCGATAGACAGAAAACCGAGGAAACCAAGGAGATTCGTCCCCCGATGTCAACCAACGCCATTCAGGGGGGTGTGGGACCAAAATTTTCGCTGTTTTATTAATTCCTGCACATAGATGAATGTTGGTATTGCTTACAGCAATGTATTCATCTATCAACGAAAGTATTGTTAGCATATCCGGTAACGAATTATTGTGTGATGATAAATCAATTATTTTATTCGTTGATTTTTCTCTAAGATAGGTGAGATCCTCCGGTTTTGGATTGCGTTGAAGTATGGCAATTGTGATATCTATCGGGTTAAGCAGATCGATGAAACAATCAATATCAATAGACTTAGAAAGGCAGCGGAGTGTTGATTTTCTGTTTTGTTGTTCAGTAGGTGTACCTGACTCCCAGGTGATTCCTATAATAGGATTGTTTTTCTGACGAAGAATTTCATTTGCTAGTTCTCCGTTATATATATCTTCTAGTTTAAATTGAATAGGAGGAGGTATTTTTTCTATGGAGTCCATATTTATAACGAGAGGGATATCATCAATGGCAAAATTGAAATCCGCATTTGGAATAGCTGATGATTCATTGAGTAAATTGTCTATTTCCGTCATATTCTCTAGTAATGGAAATATCTTATCTGATGAACGATAACTGATTTCAATATTTTGTTGATTTAATTGTTTAAGAAAGCGAAGGAAAAAAAGCTCGTCTCCAATTCCTTGGCTGCGGCAAAAATAAACATGGCGATCGGAAAGATCCATTCCTGGAATGATCGTAGATAGTTGCTCTTCACCCGCTACTCTTAGTCGTTTAAAATAGTGTCCCCACGCAGAACTGAATTCTCCTAACATTAATTCAATGAGTCCTAAATTATATTCAGCATCGGCAAAAGTTTTATCGATGCTTAGGCATTTTAAGAGATATTCTTTGGCTTTTATGTAATCTCCCGATTTACGATAGCTATTTGCGTAGTTGTAATAAATTGCTGCATTGTTAGGCTCCAGTGCCATCGCCTTTGCATAAAAACGATTCGCTTTTTCGTGTTCTTTTTGGAACGAATAGAGCCTGCCGAGATTAATGTAGGTTCCAGCATAGTTAGGATCTTGAGCAATAGCGTTAAGCAGTGTTTGTTCGGCTAACTGGTTTTTCTCTAAATTAGTATATAAATTACCCAGGCTAGAGATCGATTCGATATTATTATCGATTGCAATGCTTTTGCTATAGTTTTTTATCGCCTCATCATTTTTATCCAATGCCTCATAACTCATGGCCAAATTTCTGAGTAGCGAAGAGTTGTTTGGTAATTGCATAGAAAGCTGTTCGTATAAATCCAAAGATTGTGTGTGGTATCCGTGGGCGAGCAGAAGATCTGCAAGTTTAAATAGAATATCACTCTTTTGTGAAAATTCTTTCTGGTGAAAAGAAATAAGCCATTCGATTGTCGCGTGATCATTGCAGAAAATCGCGGAAGTTAATAATCCAATATTGGCTTTTTCGGAGAGTGGATTATTATCAATGACTTTTTTATACACTTTTTCAGCAAGAGAGAATTCCTGTAGGCGTATATAGCAATCACCTATAATAAGTTCAGAAAGTTCGTGATAACTATTTTTTTTTGTAAATGTTAATAGTAATGCCAAAGCATCTTGATATTTTTTTTGATTGTAATAGATAATCCCCAGATTATATTGTGCTATTGGGTAATCAGGCTTTCTGCTAATCGCATCTTTAAAATAGTGTACTGCTGAAAGCTGGTTACCTGTTTCTAGATAAGAGGTTGCAATGAGATTACATTCTTCTGCATCTAGGTTATTCCATTCTTCAATCGAGTGAATGCCCTCAATTACTTTTGGGTGATTTTTTGTGTTGAAATGTATTCGTGCGAGTAGGTTTAGTGATTCACGATGCTTTGGAGTGATATCAAGCTGTTGCTTAACAAACTTTTCCGCAGATGTTAAATCACCTCGTTGGGCACATGATAAGGCTTCTGAATAGGGTGAATGCTGGACATTCCTATTAAACATTAGCAATGTCCAGCAGTATTCCTTCTACTGCTTCATTCCAGCTACCATCTTTTTTCTGACGATAGATATTACAGTGTGGGAACCAGTGGTTATGTTTAACCTCTTCCATCCAACGCCATTCTGGTGGATTAGGAATCAAAACGTGGGAGGATTTATTAAGGCCCGCACGTAGATGAATATTGGTATTACTAACGGCAATATAGTGGTCTAGTATGTCTAGTAGGCTTAGCATACGTTCTAGGTCATTGCTGTATTCGTCAAGATTAAGTATTGGTCGATTAAGCTTGTGAGAGAGAGAATTAATTTCATCAACGTTAGGATTCCGTTGCAAGCTAATAAGTGTCCCATCAATATTGCTGAGTATTTTTTGTAATTCAGAAATATCGAAATTTTTAATGAGTGCCGAAATTTTCTTGTTATTAACCAAGCCCCCTGCTTGCCAACTAAAACCTATATAAGGTGGTGGGCCAAAAGTGGCTAGCCTTTCCAATATCTCTTGGGTTAAATCTGCTCGGCTAGTCAGTTGAAACGGAGTTGGCGTTTCTGCTTCTGATTGATGATCACATATGTATGGGAGATCGCCAACAGAAAATACATGATCGTATCCTGATTTAATAACCGGGCCAAAACTAACATTTTCAAATAACGATGTTCTTGCGAGTATAGGGAGTAGCTTATGGCAGCAGTGATAGGAAGTTTTTACTCCTTGCTGTAAAAACTTAGGAAGAAAACGCAAAAAAAATAGCTCATCACCTATGCCTTGATCTTTGACTAATAATACCGACCTTCCTGAAAGGTTTAATGATGTTTTATCCGGACAAAATTCGGCTTCGTTTAGTTTTACAGAAGGCCTATAGCGGTAGTAGTCCCACGCATCGTGAAATTCACCCAAAAGTAACTTAGTAATTGCCAAGTTTGTTTTTGCATTCCGATGATTCGGATTAATTTCAATTGCTTTATTAAAATAGCTGAGTGCAGAGCGTGGCTCGCTGAATTTATTTAGCAGATGACCGTAGTTGTTTAGCGATTCAGCACTATTAGGATTGCATTCTATAGATTTTTCGTAGGCAACTTTTGAAGCGTCGAAATCACCTAATTCATGTAGAATGATTCCTTTCGTGTTGTAGGCTTCTGAATAATCAGGGTAAGTGATTAAGGCGCTTTCAATATACTCAAGTGCTTCAGATAGTCTATTTTTGTAAAGAAGAGAGGCTGCAATTGCATTTTTTACATCGGCCTGATTTTCATCAAGTTTCAAGGAAGTTTTGAGGCAGCTTAGTGCTTCATTAGAATCGTTATCACTATTGTACAGAGAGGCCCCTAACAGATAGTAAGCTCGAACATGGTTAGGGTCTAACTGAATAATTTTTCGAAGAAGCTTTTCAGTGGGTTGGTAATTTTTATTGTCGTAGTTAATGCTTGCTAAGCCAAGCAGTGATTCAATGAAATTGGGCGCAATGTTTAGAACTTGTTGATAGAGTGAAATAGATCGATCAATATTACCTTCTTTACGTACAATATCTGCCAAATTATTGAGAGCACGAACATGGTGAGAATTTTTTTTCAGAGTTTTTTCATAGAGTCCTTTGGCTTGTTCAAATTCATTGCGTTTATAGTGAATATTTCCAAGATTATATTGTGCCTCTGAATAGTCAGGAGCTACACTAAGTGCTTTATTGAGATATTTTTCGGCGTTATCGAGCTCATCCAAGCCTAGATAAGTCGTTGCCAAATTAGTATTAATTTCCGGATTGTTAGGTGTTAGTTTGATTGCAGCGAGAAAAAATTTTATCGCTTGTTTCTTTTTATCTTGTTTGTCGTAGATGATACCCGATAAATTTAGAGCGTTTGTATCTTTCGGGTTGTTCTTCAGGATGGATTTGCACAAGCTTAGCGCCGCGTTATCATCACCGGCAAAAAATTTCTGAGCCGCAGCTTCAATGAGTCCTAATTGCTGTTTATGTTTCTTGGCCATTTTAGATTAGCTGCAAATTGTGTAGTTGGAGTCATGCAAATTACATAAAGAGCATGATGTATGCCAGTAGGGGTAGATGTTTAGCTCAAGAGAAATGTTTAAAACAGGGTGTTAGAATTTGATATTTATCAGGAATAGTTTGTTATCAAAAAAAGTATAAGTAGGAGGTTGTGAATTTAAGTTGATTCTTGATTAGGGGTGAGTGTTTCTGGCTCTGCTTGATGTAGGTCTTTTTTTAAATTATTAATGGCATTATTCCAGTCACCGTCTTTGTGTTGCCGATATGTTGAAAAATCGGGCATCCACGGTGAACGGTCACCATTTCTCTGCCAGCGCCACTCCGGTGGAGAGGGTAGCAATATTTTTCCTGGCTTATTCAATGCCGCAAGAAGATGAACATTTGTACTACTGACACCAATGTAATCATCTAGCAAACCAAGTAGTGCTTGCATATCTAATAGAGAGTCATTCATGTCACACATGTCGATAACCAAGTTAGATGATTTCTGTTTGAAACTTTCTAACTCCACCTTGTTTGGATTACGTTGTATTAGAATAATAGTCCCTTTTGTCTGGTTCGTTATATCGATTAAATCATTGAGGGGAAATTTTTTAGATAAAAATCGTTGATTGCTTTTCAGATTGTTTTCTTTTGAGTCACTTCCGGCTTGCCATGCCACACCAATATAGGGTTTAGGAAAGTTGCTTAACAGTTCTTTCAGTTTCTGAAGATGCTTGATATCCGCAGGTAATTTTATGGGTGAAGGGATTTGTTGAGCATGATTGATGTTGAGTAGCAGTGCGATATCGTCAATCTCGAAATAGTAGTCCGACTTTGGAGTCGCTTCATTCTTGCGAACTAATTGATCAATTTCTCGAATATTTTTCAAAATATCGTAGGATTTTTCCGAGGCTTGATATGAAACAAATGTATTTTTAAACCTGTTTTTTATCATAGGTAAAAATCGTAAGAAAAATATTTCGTCTCCAATACCCTGGCTTGCACAAAAAGAGATACGTTTGTTGCTTAGAGACATTCCGGGAGTAATAGCAGTGAGAGGTGTTTTTTTATCATATAACCGAATGCGCTTGAAATAGTGTCGCCATCCGTTCTCAAAATCGCCACACAATAATTCGTTAATACCTAAATTGAACTCTGCATCAGCATAGTGTGGATCTATATTCAAACATCGTTGGTAATATTTAGTGGATAAGTTAATGTTCGAAAATATATGATGAATATTCCCAATATTATAATTTAGTAGTGCATTCTTTTTGGATTCAAATTTCTCGGCAGTTGTATAGAATTGAAAAGCGGATTGATAGTCACCTAATTTTTCCATTAAATGACCATAATTAATATTAATGTTCACATTGTTGGGTGATAGTTTTAAGGCTTCATCCAGATAATATCTCGCTTCGGTAAATTTATGTGTATCAGTTAGTATCTTGCCAAGATTATTGAGTATAGTATCGTTATTTGGTGCTATTTGAAGTGCTTTTTTTATCAAATTTATCGCTTGTTCAGTTTCACCAATGTTGTCGAATGCTAAACCTAAATTTCCTAGGATATGTTGATTTTCTCCATGTTTTTCGACAATCATTTGGTAGCATTCAATAGCTTCTCGGTTGTATCCAGCCTGAAGTAATAAAGTTGTTATTGCGAATTCATGTTTGTAAGTATTTTGCTCTAGGTGGCGGAGTTGCTTGATGATTTGTTTAATGGCATCTGTTTGCTGATCTTGTATTGCTAATTGACTTTTTTCTATGCAATTATCTAACGTAATTGTTTTGATCCATGATGTTGTTTTCTCTTTTTCCTGTGAATGAATATTTGACGTTGTAGAATTAGGATTGTTCAGAAAGCACTTGGCTTCTGCAATAACAGTAGTCCAACTGTTTTTTGTTTTTTGACGAATGATCTTAAATTCAGGATACCAGGGTGACGAGTTAGATTCATACATCCAACGCCACTCGCCAGGGAAGGGAACTAGAACACAGGCACTTTTTCCTAAGCTCGCGTATAAATGCATATTAGTGTTGCTGACGCCGATATAGTTGTCTAACTGATTTAGTGTTGTTAGTAAACTTGATAAATCATCATTCTGTTGAGATGCATTAATAAAGGTAATGTGTTGTAAAGAGTTGTATAGTTCCTCTAATTCTTTCTGCTCAGGCGTTCGCTGGAGAATCACTACCGTACCTTCAAAGTCAGATAGTATTTCTTTGATAACTTGTAACGGAATCTCTTTCTGTAAATATTTATTGCGAGATTTGATGCCGTCTTGATGTCCTGCTCTCCAGCTTAATCCGATAATTGGCTTTTTAGCGGGTTGGAGTGCTGGATCTTCTTCGGCGGATAAGTTTTGTAACCTGATAGGTGGGGGGATGGAGCGTGCATCATTAGCGCCGAGTAGAATTGGAAGGTCCATCATTGATATACAGCAATCATGTGTAGAGCTAGAATTCGTGTGTGTTATTATCCGGTCTATAAATGGCAATTGAGTAGCAATAGTTTGTAATTTTCCAGATGTCAGATAAGTAATTTGATTGTTTGGTGTTTTAATCTCTGCGATAAAACGCATGAACATCAATTCGTCACCGAGACCCTCTTCTCCTACGATGAGAATGTTTTTATTACTTAGTAGGCTCACATCTATTGGGGTATCTGTTTTCTTTGGGCGTTTTTTGAGATGTTTCCAGGCTTGAGAAAAATTCCCGTATCCAAGTTCTATCAATGCCAGATTATAATGAACTCTTTGTAATAAATTTTTATGCTTTTGATGAAGATTATTTGAAACAATAATGTCTTCATACATTATTCTTGCGCTTGAGAAATCTCCTGAATCTTGCAATATAGAAGCTAAGTTTAATTTGTAGTGTAGTTGTTTTGGAGCAAGTTTTATTGCGCTTTTGTAATATTCAATGGCAGCCTTAGGGTTACCTAGCCCCGCCTCAATTAGTCCAAAGGTGTTCATGAATTCGGGATTGTTCTTGTCTAACTCTTGTAACTTGTTTACCAACTCTTTTGCGGGGAGATACTTTTTTTGAAGGAGATAATTTTGTATTAACTCAAATAAGGCTGCCACATCATCATGATTTTGTAATAAGTAGTCTTTTAGTTTGATTATTGCTTTATTTGATTCGCTCGATTTTCGTAGCAATTGGCAAGCGTGAATGAGAAGATTTGTTTGAATAGGATGGAGTTTGTATGCCGTTTCAAAATAGTAAATTGCTGAGTCCAGTTGGTTAAGTTGCTCATAACAACTCCCTAACGCCACATATACATCAACATTATTTGGTGCTAACTCAACTGCTTTTTTCAGAAAAGGAACTGCATCGTTAAATGCTTTTCTTTCGTAATTAATGACCCCAAGTAGATGATAGGCGCTGCTGTTGTCTGGATCATTTTTTATGAGATCGCGACAAATGCTTTCAGCGTTATCATATTTTTTTTGTTGATAAAGTGCCGCTGCTTCTCGGATCATTATTTTGGGTTGGGCTAAGTGAGATGGATACCTTATACAACAGCAGATTATATGCCGGTGACCTATAAAAAGAATCAATAAGGGAAGCTTGTCTGGGGCGTTGATTTAGCATGAATTATGACCATAAGTCGCTAATAGTTTGTATTTACGATAATAAAAATTAATTATTTCAAAAAAAATTGCGTCGATATTTTGACATTGTTAAACATTCATGCTTTACTTGTTTTAAGCTTAAATGTGACCCGATTGACACAAAATTTTTAAAAAACGTTAGTTTTATACGGTTTTTGGGTCAACACTATTTCAAAAGTTGATTAGTAAACGAGGGCATCTTATGTCAAATCCATCCACAGTACTGATTATTGAAGAAGACAGTCAGAAGCGTCAGATTTATAAAAGTATTTTAGAGCTTGTTGAGCAAGAAGGCCGTATTACTGATTGCAGGCATTGGAAAGAGACGCTGACCCAATCAAATACCATTAGCGCAGTTTTGTTAGGGGATTGTGGGCCAGATGAAACTTTACGTAAAGTCTTCGATGGCGTTACAGAAATTGATTCTGACCTACCTATTATTCGCATTATCGAAAAAACTAAAAAGAATTTGAAAGACCAATCTGAAACCGAAACGTATATTCAATCGGAATGTTTTAATCATCTTGATCTACCATTGAAATATACTCAGTTGACAGATGTACTTCATCAAGCAACTGTATTTAGATTAAGTAAAGAGAAACCTAGAGATGGGCGTTCAACAGAACTTTTTCGTAGTTTAGTTGGGAATAGCCGTAGCGTTCGTGCTGTGCGTGAGATGATGGCGCAAGTGGCCGACTCAGAAGCAACTGTGCTTATTCTTGGTGAATCAGGTACTGGTAAAGAAGTTGTTGCACGTAACCTTCACTACAATTCAAGTCGTCGTAACAAGCCCTTTGTTCCAGTAAACTGTGGTGCAATTCCTGGTGATTTATTAGAGAGTGAACTCTTTGGTCATGAGAAAGGAGCTTTCACCGGAGCTATTAGTGCGCGTCAAGGTCGCTTTGAATTAGCACAAGGAGGCACATTGTTTCTCGATGAAATTGGCGATATGAGTCTGCACATGCAGGTTAAATTATTACGCGTTTTGCAGGAGCGAGTGTTTGAGCGTGTTGGAAGTAACAAAACGATAAAAGCAGATGTAAGAATTATCGCGGCAACTCATCGGAATCTTGAAGAGCTAATTTCCCATGGCAAGTTTCGTGAAGATCTATTCTATCGTTTAAATGTATTCCCTATTGAAATGCCGCCGCTATATGAGCGCTTAGATGATATTCCGTTGTTGGTTAATGAGCTTATCGCGCGTATGGAAGCAGAGAAACGCGGATCAGTCAGACTAACTCCCGCAGCAGTTATGGCGCTTTGCCAATATCGTTGGCCGGGTAATGTTCGTGAGTTAGCAAATCTTATTGAACGTCTCGTGATTATGTACCCTTATGGTGTTGTGGATATTTCAGATCTTCCTGAGAAATTTCGACCCAAAGGTAAAACAGTTATCGCTGATGAGGTTGCTGAAGAAAGTGCGCACTCTGTTGATGAAGTTGAGATGATTGTTGCTGAGCAGATATTCGACCAACAACCGTTGTCGACACCAAGGCTGCCCAGCGAAGGCTTGGATTTGAAAGAGCATCTGAGCAATCTTGAAATTAATCTGATTAAACAGGCACTGAGTGATGCTGATGGTGTCGTGGCTCACGCGGCAAAAAGATTAAAAATGCGTAGAACCACATTAGTAGAAAAACTGCGTAAATATGGTTTGCAGCGCCAGGGTGAGGCGTCAACTGCTTGACCCTTAGTAAAAACCCACTTGTAACTAATTGTTTTAAAAGAAAATAGTACAGGCATATTTATTGCTCCATTGAAAAAGCCTAGCAAGATCGGCTTAATCAATGGAGCAGAATGTGTCGAAAGTAAACCCTCATCCCATCTCTGAAGAATGCACGCAACAAGCAGCGTTTAATGGGATGGGTGCTCATGCCACTGAAATCTCTCCAAGTTATAACGAACTTGAATCTGAAGTTAAAAAACTCACAGACGCATTAGCTCGCGAAAAAGATAAAAGCCACATCCAGTTAGAAGAGAAAGAGCGCTACGCAAGCCGCTTATCTCAACTGCTATTTGCATTGCCAGCAGGTGTTATCGTATTAGACATGCGTGGGCGCGTTCAAGATTGTAATCCGGCATCTATTGAGCTTCTCGATGAACCATTATCCGGTGAACTCTGGCGTGAAATTATAGAACGTGCATTTGAACCAAGTACCTATGCCGGGCAAGAAGCGAAATTAAGAAATGGGCGCACTGTTAGTCTTTCCACTTGCCCATTAGGGAATGAACCAGGGCAAATCATTTTGCTTATGGATGTTACCGAAACGCGGTTTTTACAGGAATCCTTAGAGCGTCACCAGCGTTTATCTGCAATGGGTGAGATGAGTGCAAAACTCGCTCATCAAGTACGAACGCCGCTTGCCTCCGCATTGCTTTACGTCTCAAACCTCTCCAAACGTAATCTTGCTGAATCTGATAGAACTAAGTTTATTAGCAAAGCGCTTTCACGATTACAGCATTTAGAAAATGTTGTAGAAGATATGCTTTCTTTTAGTCGTGTTGGTGCTCAAGTACACGACCTCATTGTTGTATCTGAATTACTGGATGAGCTGCAACATGCTATGGAGATACACCTGGAAACCGATGGTTGCCGTATGTATGTAAAAGAACACGCGGATAATTTTCTATTGAATGGAAACAGGGATGCATTGCTCGGCGTTTTTCAAAACATTGTTAACAATGCAATACAAGCGTGTGGGGAAGGTGGAATTATCTGGTTGGAAACAAAGCCTGTGGATTTTCACCAGGGCATACCATCGGTTGATATAACGTTTCGTGATAATGGCCCTGGTGTAAGTAAAGAGAATCTTACGAAAATTTTTGACCCATTTTATACCACTCGCTCGCAAGGGACGGGGTTAGGCTTGGCCGTTGCTAGGGCTGTTGTAGAAAATCACGGTGGAAGTATATGGATAGAGTCGTCATCGGGCAATGGCACTTCTATAACTATTCGACTACCTGTGGTTAAGCCAAGCAGTAGCAGCGAGCAATAACGGCGAATTAAAAACATGGATAAGGAATAACTATGAGTAAGTCAAATATATTGATTGTTGAAGACGATTTTGACTTAAGAGAAGCACTTTGTGACACCTTGAAACTTGCTGGTTATAACGTGCTTGAAGCGACAAATGGAAATGTTGCGCTCGACATGCTTGAAAACGAAGAAGTCAACATGATCGTATCCGATGTACAGATGGACGGGATGGATGGGCATACATTGTTAAAACGAGTTAAGAGCCAATACTCTGATATTCCTATTGTGCTTATGACTGCCTATGGAACCATTCAAAAAGCAGTAGAAGCAATGCAATCTGGTGCAGTTGATTATCTCGTAAAGCCGTTTGAAGCTGAAGTGCTTGTCAATATGGTGAGCCAATATATCGTGCCTGTTGATAACGAGTTGGAACTGGTGGCCGAAGATCAACGAACCAAAGATGCGGTAGCACTAGCACAAAGAGTGGCCGACAGTGATGCAACTGTACTTATTAATGGTGAAAGTGGCACAGGTAAAGAAGTATTTGCACAACTCATTCATAAATTTTCTCCTCGAAATAACGGTCCTTTTATTGCGATTAACTGTGCAGCAATTCCTGAAAACATGTTAGAAGCCATGTTGTTTGGTTATGAAAAAGGTGCATTCACTGGTGCTTATAAATCTTCTCCCGGTAAATTTGAATTGGCTGACACAGGAACAATTCTACTTGATGAAATTTCGGAAATGGATTTGGGGTTGCAGGCAAAACTATTGCGTGTACTGCAAGAGAGAGAAGTAGAAAGATTGGGTGGGAATAATTTAATCCCGTTAAATATCCGCGTTGTTGCAACAACTAACCGCGATATGAAAAAAGAAGTTAGAGAGGGAAGATTTAGAGAAGATCTCTACTACCGGCTAAATGTGTTTCCTATCACGCTGCCTGCACTCAGAGAACGCCCTGCTGATATTGTTCCACTGTTCAATTATTTGTTGCGACGTCATATGGAAGGCACTGGGAAGCCCGTGCCAAATTTAACAGATGGCGCATGTGATTCACTAAGAGGTCACAACTGGAGCGGCAATGTTCGCGAGTTGGATAATGTTGCTCAACGTGCATTGATCCTGCAAAACGATGGTGAAATAGAGACATCACATATTATGTTTGAACCAGAGCAAGTGAGTGGGACAAACTATTCTAGCGTCACGTTAGAAGAAGCTCCGTTTGCAGATGATGATTGCTCTGAAGAAGGTTCAGATTACTTAGGTGATAATTTAAAAAATCAGGAATATCGACTCATACTTGATGCGCTAAAGATTACCAGTGGCAGTAGAAAAAATGCTGCAGAAAAGCTTGGTATTAGCCAACGCACACTTCGCTATAAACTGGCGAAGATGAGAGAAGTTGGTATGTCAATTCCAGCGGCGTATGGAAACTAATTAAGGAGTAATTATTTACATGAATAGAATCGATTCCAGTAGCGCATTACTTGAAATGCAACGAATGGCATCACAAGCTCAGATGAAGCCACGAACCCTCGCTAACCCAACTGCGCCAACCAATGCACCACAAGATTTTGCAGCACTGTTAAAAATGGGACTAGATAATGTTAATCAAGCACAAAAAACATCAGGGTCGCTAAAAAAGGCATTTGAAATGGGAGACCCTAATGTTGATCTTCCGCAAGTTATGGTTGCCTCACAAAAATCAGGATTAGCATTTAAAGCTATGTTAGAAGTACGTACTAAGTTGATGACTGCGTACAAAGATATTATGAGTATGCCCGTTTAGACCTAGCTACTGAAATGTGTCGTTTATGAATAGCGATACTTTTTGTCGCTCTAGGTAGATTTTTTCTTCGCAAGCTATGTCAGATTAAAAATTGTGAGGAATTGAGATTGTTCTCTATGAGTATGGGATAAGAATATGGCAGTAGCTAATCCAGGTGCAGAAAACAACCCACCACAAAATGCGTTAGATAATCCTAATGCAAACCCAAATGCGAACATGCCAGCAGCTGTTGATACTAATAATATGCCCGCTGAGATAGAGGACGAAAGCACAAACCTTATTCTAAATCGATTTCGAACTTTATCACGCCCACGCCAAATTCAACTCATTGTTGCGATTGCGGCAACTGTTTCAATGGTTGTTGCTATATTTATGTGGTCGTCAGATCCAAATTACAAATTACTCTTTGGTAAATTAACTGATCAATCCGCTGGTGAAATTGTGCAAGTACTTCAACAGCAGAATGTCGATTTTGTGTTGGATGAAAAAACAGGGGAGCTGAAAGTACCAGCAGCAAATCTCCACGAAACCAGAATACTACTCGCTTCACAAGGGTTGCCAAAATCCGATGGTGCTGGATTCGAATTGCTAGATAAACAGCAAAGCTTTGGAACTAGCCAATTCATGGAGAAAGCACGCTATCATCGTGCCTTAGAAGGGGAGCTGGCAAGATCGATTGCTGGGTTATCATCGGTTGATTTCTCTCGTGTTCACTTAGCCATTCCAAAACAATCGGTATTTGTTCGAGATCGCCGAGACCCAACAGCGTCAGTAATGGTGAATTTAATACCCGGTAAGGCATTAGATGAGAGCCAAGTATCTGCGATTGTTCACTTGGTCGCTTCCAGCATTCCAGATCTCAAGCCAGGAAAAGTGACTGTCATTGATCAACATGGAAAGCTGTTGAGCAAAAAAGAACTCAATGGGGAAATGGCGTTATCCACAGCGCAGTTTGATTATAAACGGAATCTTGAAGAATATTACATTTCGCGTATAGAACGAATATTAATGCCAATTGTCGGTTTCGAAGGTGTGCGTTCGCAAGTGGATGCTGAAATCGATTTTACTGTAATTGAACGCACCCAAGAGAGCTTCAACCCTGATTTGCCAGCCTTACGTAGCGAACACACTGTTAGTGAAGAATCTCGCGGTGGTGATTTGGGCGGTGTTCCTGGCGCACTCACTAACCAACCACCGGGTGTAGCAACAGTTCCTGAAGAAGCGCCAGATCAAGCAAACAAAAAAGGTAGTGGTCCTAGTCGAAAGAGTCGGCAAGAGACGTTTAATTACGAACTCGATAAAACTGTCAGCCATAGCAAACAATCTCCAGGCACATTAAAACGCTTATCTGTGGCAGTAGTGGTTGATGATCGAATTACCTTTGATGAAGAAGGGGAAGTTATTCGCACCGCGCTCGCTCCGGAAGAGATAGCACGTTTAGAGTCAGTGATAAGAGATGCTGTTGGCTTTAGCACATCTCGCGGAGATAGTTTGAACGTGATTAATGCGCCATTCCAAACAACCCAGGCTGTGCCACCGGCTCCCAAGCTGGAGTTTTGGGAAGAGGAATGGGTTATCGATATGGCCAAACAAGCAGCGGGCATATTACTTATTCTCATCTTCATTGTTGTTGTTCTACGTCCAGTAATACGTGAATTGACATTTAAAGCCCCTGAACCAGAGGAGATCGAAGAAGAGCCATCCCTAACATTAGAAGAAATTTCTGAAGCGGAGAGAGAGGCTGTCAGAGCTGAGGCAGAATCAATGGGTGGGCTAAGCTCCAAAGAATGGGATGAACTTGGGTTAAGTTATGAAGAGTACGAAAATATGCTACGCACCTTAAAAGAGATGGCGGCAGATGATCCTCGCATCGTGGCTCAAGTAGTGAGGACCTGGGTGGCCTTAGATGACGAACCGGGAGGAGGATAAGCTATGGCTGATGCTGATTCAAACCCTTCGGTTTTGTCGGGTAACGATGGTGAATTAACAGGCGTAGAACGCTCAGCTATTTTGCTTTTGACGTTGGGTGAGGAGGAAGCTGCGAATGTGATGCAATTAATGGAACCGAAGGAGGTTCAGAGAATTGGTATCGCGATGGCATCACTAAAGTCTGTAAGCAAGGTGCAAGTCACAAAAGTTGTCAAAGATTTTTATGAAATTGTGAAAACCGCCACTTCTCTCGGTTTAGATACGGACGAGTATATTAGAAACGTACTGGTTAAAGCATTGGGTGAAGATCGTGCAAGTGGATTGATAGATCGTATCTTGCTAGGTGGACACATCAAAGGTCTCGAAGCATTTAAATGGATGGATCCTCGTTCTATCGCGGATGTAATTCGTAACGAACATCCACAAATCATTGCCATAGTCTTATCGTTTCTAGAGCACGATCAAGCAGCAGAAGTTCTCACGCAATTTGCAGAGGCAGTTCGGGTTGATGTCATACTACGTATTGCAACATTAGAAGGTATTCAGCCATCTGCACTTCAAGAACTCAACGAGATTATGGAGAAACAATTTGCAGGTAATGCTAACGTGAAATCATCTTCGGTCGGTGGTGTGAAAACCGCAGCAAATATTCTTAATCTACTCGATAGCTCTATTGAAAGCGATATCATTGATGGTGTTAAAGATGTGGATGGTGATCTTGCGGAAACTATTCAGGAACTCATGTTTGTCTTTGATAATCTGGTTGAAGTTGATGATCGTGGTATTCAATCGCTTCTCAAAGAAGTATCTAGTGATGATCTGGTGGTTGCCCTCAAAGGTGCTGATGATGTCATTAAGGAAAAAATATTTCGCAATATGTCAAAACGTGCAGGAGATATTCTTAGAGATGACTTGGAAGCAAGGGGGCCAGTACGTATTAGCGATGTAGAAGCAGCGCAAAAAGCAATTGTCGCAATTGCGCGTCGTATGGCTGAAACAGGTGAAATTATATTAGCCGGTGGTGGTGATGACTTCGTCTAATAGAGTCATACCCAAAGAGGAAGGCGAAGAGTTAAGTCTTTGGGATCTACCTATTGTTGGTGAGGGAGATACGCCTACTTTTGTGGCAAAAGCAGACAGTTTGCTACCAACTGCAGAAGATATTCAAGCCATCCAAGAGCAAGCCTATAAAGAGGCTTATGAGGCGGCATTTGCAGAAGCTCAAGTTAAAGGACTTGAGCAAGGAATGGAAGAAGGAAAAAAATCGGGATACGACGAGGGGAAAGCAGAAGGTTATCAACACGGTCTTGCTGAAGGGCAAGAAGTTATTAACGAAAAATCGACTCAGCTTGCCGCTATTCTTTCTACACTTGCTACACCATTAAATAATCTCGATAACGAAGTTGAAGAAGAATTGGTGGTGCTCGCGATGACCGTCGCTCGGCATCTTCTTCGTCGTGAATTAAGAACTGATCCATCCCACGTTATTGCGGCAGTGCGTGAAGCGGTTGAGTTACTTCCAATGTCTACCCAAAATATTCGAGTTGTGCTTCATCCTGAAGATGCTGTAATAGTGCGAGAGGCGCTTTCGGTGAGTGATGAAGATGAACAACGCTGGAAAATTACAGAAGATCCTATCTTAACTCGCGGTGGTTGCACCGTCGAGACTGAAAATTCAAGAATTGATGCTTCGGTAGAGACTCGATTAAACGCAGTTATATCTCAGGTATTAGGTGGAGAGAGAGGCCATGATAGCCCATCAGAGTCTGGAAACAAATCGGAGTAAAATCTGGTTAAATCGTCTTAAAAAATATCACTCGGTTATCGATGATAGCCATCCCGTTTGTGTTGAAGGTAAATTAACTCGTATGGTTGGGTTAACAATGGAAGCCATGGGATGTCAGGCTCCAGTTGGTGCAAGGTGTTTAGTGGTTGATCCTGGAGGTTCAGAAGTAGAGGCGGAAGTTGTTGGTTTCAGCGGTGATAAGCTTTATCTCATGCCTACTGGTGAGCTACAAGGCGTTGTACCAAATTCAAGGGTTATTCCAACTAATCGCGTTTATCAAGCACCTGTTGGTGATTCACTTTTAGGACGAGTGATTGATGGTGCTGGTGAACCGCTTGATGATAAAGGCCCATTGAGAACGACCGAAACTGTTCCAATCTATGGAAAGAGCATAAACCCTCTTTCACGACAACCAATTTCCGAGCCTTTAGATGTTGGTGTTCGTGCAATTAACGCACTGTTGACGGTTGGGCGTGGCCAGCGCATGGGATTATTTGCAGGTAGTGGTGTGGGTAAAAGTGTGTTGCTCGGAATGATGACGCGCTTTACAGAAGCCGATGTAATTGTGGTTGGTTTGATTGGTGAACGGGGAAGAGAGGTAAAAGAGTTTATTCAAAACATTCTTGGCGAAGAAGGTATGTCGCGCTCTGTTGTTGTTGCGGCACCCGCTGATTCAACACCCGTATTACGATTGCAAGGTGCTGCACTTTCTACAAGCATTGCAGAATATTTTCGAGATCAAGGTAAGAATGTTTTGTTATTGATGGATTCGCTCACTCGATATGCACAAGCCCAGCGAGAAGTCGCATTGGCGATTGGTGAGCCGCCTGCAACTCGCGGCTATCCACCTTCTGTTTTTGCAAAACTGCCACAACTTGTGGAACGCGCAGGAAACGGTGATGTGGGTGGTGGTTCTATCACTGCCTTTTATACTGTTCTAACCGAAGGTGATGACCAACAAGATCCTATTGCAGACTCCGCTCGGGCAATTCTAGACGGCCATATTGTCCTATCTCGGCAGATTGCAGAGTCAGGACGTTATCCAGCCATTGACGTGGAGGCGTCTATCAGTCGAGTGATGACAGAAGTGGTTGATGAGGAACATTTAAAAGCAACGCAACGATTTAAGCAGCTCTATTCAACATTTCAACAATCAAGAGACTTGATTAATGTGGGTGCATATACCGCAGGCAGTGATCCGAAAATAGATGAGGCGATTCGCATTTACCCACAAATTGTTGAGTTTCTACAGCAAGGTATTAATGAACCGGTAAATTATGAACAGAGCCATGGTTTGCTGATGGCATCAATGCAGGTACAGCAGTCAGCGCCTTCGGAATAAGGAATGTGCATGAAACAACAGTCCGAAAGATTACAGCCCATATGTGATTTTAAAAAACGCCAAGAAGAAGATGCTGCAAAAAAACTGGCAGAAGCGACTCAAGCACTTGCGCAGCAAAAACAGCGCTTAGTGGAATTGGAAGGTTACCGCGCTGAATATTGTCAGCAATTTACTGAGATTGGTGGTAAAGGTATAAGTGCACAAAAGCTTCGAGAATACCAAGGTTTTATGACTAAGTTAAACACAGTTGTTGATCAGCAGAAAATGGCAATAGAGAAGCTGAGCCAAGATCATGAGCAAACAAAACGGCAATGGTTGGCCGCTCGTAATCGCAGTAAAGCTCTCAATAATGTGCAATCTAAGTATCATGAGCGAGAGCAACAACTTGAAGAGAAAAAATTACAAAAAGAACAAGATGATCGCAGTAATAGACGTTTAACTCTTTGATATGTTGTGAATAATTGACAAGCTGAATTTTTAATTTAGTTTTCGTATCTTTACAAATATCCCTCCCTGTTTTTTTAATGGCATCTACTTTGCTGAGTGATATAAGTACCAGAGAGCAATTGGTAGTTATGGCTTTGCGAGCAACGTCATTCCTGTTTCGACATTCTCCCCTACCAAGTCCTGTTATGATTATTGATTGCTCTTTGGCACGATTTGATTTTCGTTTTTTGGGAAAACACGCGGCCAACTGATTAATCTAGGAGGCTGTCCGAGAATAGGAGTTGTAGCGAGGGAAAGTCATTTTGAAGCAGTCTTTTTGATCGTTTGAGACAAATAGCCGTAGCTATTCGTCGAAAAGAATCGAAAAAAACTGATCAAAATGAATTTTCCGCAGTAAGCTTTCTATTCTCGGACAGCCTCCTAGGTTGAATCAAAAAATAGGAACAGTTTACGAATGATCGATAACAATGCTCAACTTATTCTGGAAATGAAGCAATCCCAATCGCAGTCATTGAGTAAGTCTTCAGACCAAACGATTTCATCTAATGATCAATCATTCTCCAACTATCTCAATGAGTCAAAAAAAACTTACCACGAGAATGAAAATAACAGTAAGCCTGTAAATCGAGAACAGCTTAAAGAAGATCAGCAAACCGTTGAAGCAAGAACATCAACAGCTACTCCCAAGAAAGCAGAGCCATCTACATCTCATTCCAATGAGAGTGGATCGAATAGTCAGCCGGAAAATAAAGCAGAATCTCGGAGTGTTGATATAGAATCCAAAGATGCAGGGGGTTCAGAATCTCATCCAGAACAAGCTGAGAACGAAAATCAAGATGAGAATGTAGCCGTTAAAAGTGAGAGTGTTGATCAAAACCCAGACAAGCCAGTAACTGAAGAAGAAAACACCGACATAAAACTACATGATTTGCTGAAGCTATTAACACAACGTGAATCTTCAGTTAATTCAGGCGAAGCGGAAAATATTGCTGCTGAATCGTCAGTTGAAAATACAGTGCATAAAGTTGATATTCCCATAACTTTGTCGAAGGAGTTAAAAGATCAAGCGTTGATTAGAGAAGGAAAAGAAGCGCTAACTAAAGCAGATGAGATAAAACTAAAACTTCAGGGACAAGATATTAGGCAGAATATTGATGTAGAGTTGCAAGCAAAGATAAAAGACAGTGTTGAGGTTGATGAAAGCGAAAGTCAGCTTTTACCAGGTATTGTTAGGCAACTGCTTGGCGATAAAGAATCCC